>Ga0185342_1000783_pt1 | contig 14807 bp, 11 predicted proteins | sample ConPoolayeEmetaG_FD_128045 | JGI IMG/M metagenome (GOLD analysis project Ga0185342, IMG submission 128045) | Hot spring microbial mat communities from California, USA to study Microbial Dark Matter (Phase II) - Cone Pool mat layer E metaG... ...
AGGGAAGGGCGTGTTAACTGGGTGATGGCACACCCATTGCTTCGAAGGCTCCCGATGAGCCAGAAGCAAGAATCGCCCGACTTTAGTCGCGGAGAGTGTCAAATGCTTTCAGTCTTAGATCTGAATATAGCCTATGTTATGCTTTTCACGGTAGTTACCCGAATTTCTAACATTTATTTTATGGGGCCATTTGGGAAGTTAACCGATAAGTTTGGCAATAAGCCCGTGCTTTCGTTGAGCGCTGGCGTATTCGTAATTACTATTTTTGCTTGGACATTCACCACCCTCCCCGAAAAGCATGTTTTAAGTCTACCACTTCTATTTGTTTTGAGCTTGCTTTTGGGCATGTCAAATGCGGGGACAGACCTGACGACTCTAAATATTGCAGCTAAACTATCATATCCTAAGCCCGCCTCCACCTACTTGGCAAGTGTGGCGGTTATAACTTCTATTGCCTCTGGCATCGCATCAGCCCTTGGAGGACTGTTTGCAGACTTTTTTGTACAAAAGCAATTGTCCCTAACTCTGGAATGGTCTCAGTACGGAATATCCGCTAGAGTACCAGTTTTATCCTTCGAGGGGTTAGATTTCCAATTTATTCTATCTTCCCTACTAGGCGCACTCTCGGTAGCTTTACTGGGACATGTGGAAGAGGTTGGTGAAGCTCCTCGGGACATCGTAGTCCATGAACTTGTAGGTTGGCTGAAAAAAGACGTAGGACAACTAACTGTAATTGGAGGACGCATCCGTTCCTCACCCCAAATCTTCTACGCGCCCATTAGACATTTAAGCAAATATTTCGAGTCCCAAAAAAATAGTTCAAAAGAAGAAAATCAAAAACACAGAAATGGCCACCCCACCGATTCCAATATTAAAATAGATGGTTCCAACGAATAATACTTTTTTGAAGAATAGAAAAATCAATCAAAATTAGGTTTATGGGATCTTTTTTCTTCTTCAGCTAACTGTCTTAACAATTCCCTCTGTCGGGGAGTTAACTTTTCGGGAACACGCACTATAACCCTCACAAATTCGTCTCCTCTCTGGCCACTTGATATGTCAGGCATTCCCCTACCTTTTAATCTAAACACAGTGTGGCTTTGCGTGCCTGGAGGTATTCTAAGTTCCGCCTTACTATTTATTGTGGGGACCTCAATTCTTGCGCCAAGAGCAGCTTGCGTGAAGGATATGGGAACATCCACCAATAGATCGTTCCCCTCCCTTTGAAATATGGGGTGGGGCTTGATATGTGTCACCACATACAGGTCACCCGGAGGGCCTCCCCTTATGCCCGGCTCACCTTCACCCTTTATTCTAATGCGGGTGCCATTATCCACTCCGGGAGGTATGTCCACTGCTATTTTGCGTTTAATGTGAACTTTTCCTGAACCCTTACATTCATGACACGGATACTCAATTATCTGTCCTCTCCCTCCACACCTGGGGCATGTTGTTATTTGTACAAATCTTGTGGTCGCCGACTCTCTCACATGTTGCAGTTGACCCGTGCCTCCACACTGTGAACATCGAGTTGGCTGTTTTCCGGGCTCGATACCTGTACCTTTACAGGTATTACACTCTCGAGCGTGGGGAACACTTATCTCTGTTTTTAGTCCCGTAAACGCCTGTTCAAGGGTTATTTCCATATCGAATCTCAGATCGTCTCCTGGTATTGGGCGATTATCCCAGGATTCCCACCTTGCTCTGCGGCCTCGTTCTCGGCCCCGCCCAAAGAACATGTCAAATATGCTGTCAAAGCCTCCGAAGCCAAAGTCGAATCCCAGGTCTCTGAATATGCTGTCGAAATCGGTGCCTCTGAATATATCCTCCTGCGTGTATCTACCGCTAATTCCTGCGTGTCCAAACATGTCGTACTGCCGCCTCTTCTCATCATCAGACAACACCGCGTAGGCCTCAGATATTTCCTTAAATTTCTCCTCTGCGTCCGGTGACTTGTTACGGTCTGGATGATACTGCATAGCTAATTTGCGGTAAGCATTCTTTATCTGTTCCTTTGTAGCATCTCTCGGAACACCCAGCACATCGTAATAATCTCTCTTAGTAGACATAGTTGTTCCCCTTTAACGAAGAAGCTTCACAAAAATTCATATTGTCAAAGAATAAAAAAATGGGAATCATTTTTTAGCTTTTCTCCTCATCCACAACCTTGAAATCTGCGTCAACCACCTTTTCCTTCTTTCCTCCTGAACCAGAGCTTCCCGCAGCTCCTGCGCCTGTTGCTCCTGCCTGACTTGCTTGAGCTTGCCTTGCCTGTTCTTGAGCCACCCTCTGATAAACAGTTGTGCTCACTTCTTGTAAGACGTTCTTTAAGTTTTCAATCTTGCTTTTTATTGGCTCTATTTCTTTCTTGCCCAGTGCTTCTTGTAGCTCTTTTACCGCTTTTTCTAGTCGTTCTTTTTGGTCTGAGCTGATTTTGTCGCCCAAGTCCTTTATGGTTTTGTTCGTGGTGTATATGAGGGAGTCAGCTTCATTTCTGGTCTCTGCTTCTTCCTTCTTCTTGCGGTCCTGTTCGGCGAACTGTTCAGCTTCCCTTATCATGCGTTCCTTTTCAGCTTCTGAGAGCTTAGTTGCGGCAGTTATGGTTATCTTCTGCTCGTTCCCCGTCGCCAGGTCCTTGGCAGACACATTTAGTATTCCGTTTGCGTCTATATCGAATGTAACTTCGATTTGAGGTACTCCCCTGGGTGCCGGTGGGATACCTGTAAGGTTGAACATTCCTAGGGAAACATTATCTGCAGCCATGGGGCGCTCTCCCTGAACGACGTGGATGGTTACTGTGGTTTGGAAGTCAGAAGCAGTTGTGAATATTTGGCTCCTTCTGGTGGGAATAGTTGTGTTTCTCTCAATTATTTTTGCTACTACTCCTCCCAGTGTTTCTACACCTAGAGAGAGCGGGGTTACATCTAGCAGTAGAATGTCAGTTATTTCTCCTGCCAGAACTGCGCCCTGTATAGCGGCGCCCATAGCTACACACTCCATCGGGTCTACTCCTCTTTCCGCGGGCTTGCCCATAAAGTCCTCCACAAACTTGCGCACTATGGGCATTCTGGTTGGTCCGCCCACTAGAATTATTTTGTCTATGTCCTTTGGAGTGAGTTTAGCGTCAGCGAGAGCTTGTCTCATTGGTTCGCGGCAACGTTCAATAATTGGAGCAACTAGTTCCTCTAATTTGGCTCTTGTGAGGGTCATGTTTAGATTCTTTGGGCCGCTGGCATCTGAGGTTATGAATGGGAGGTTTATGTTTGTTGTCAGCATGGTTGAGAGTTCTATTTTTGCCGTTTCAGCGGCTTCCCTTATTCTCTGCATGGCTGTCTTGTCTCTTCGTAAATCTATTCCCGTACTCTTCTTGAACTCCTCAACTATGTAGTCGACAATCGCGTTGTCCATGTCTGTACCGCCAAGTTGTGTGTTGCCGCTGGTGGATTTTACTTCGAAAACGCCGCCGCCAAACTCCATTATGGTAACATCAAGGGTGCCGCCGCCAAAGTCAAAGACCATGATTTTCATTTCTTTTTCGGCTTTGTCTAAACCATAAGCCAGTGCAGCCGCTGTTGGTTCATTTATGATTCTCACAACTTCTAAGCCAGCTATAGTTCCAGCGTCTTTAGTTGCCTGTCTCTGGTTATCATTGAAGTAGGCGGGAACTGTAATCACTGCCTTGTTAATCTTTTCTCCCAAGAAGGTTTCAGCGTCTCTCTTTATCTTCTGCAGTATGAATGCTGATATCTGTTGGGGAGTGTACTCCTTGCCTCTGATTTTTACCTTGTAGTCGGTGCCCATTTTTCTCTTAATGGCCATCACTGTTCCCTCAGGATTTGTGATTGCCTGTCTTCTCGCCGGCTCACCCACAAGGAGGGTGCCATCCTCAGTAAACGCCACAACTGAGGGAAACGCTTTGCCGTAAAGTGTAGTACCCTCAGCACTGGGAATTATCACGGGTCTGCCAGCTTCCATGACGGCAGCTGCAGAGTTGCTAGTACCCAAGTCTATACCAATAATTTTCTCCTTTTTACTCTCCTTAGACATTTTTTTCGCCTCCAATTTTTATTAGATTAGCATGAACCTCCAGCAGGGTTTTTTGCAACTATTACGGTGCTTGGTCTAACGACTTTACCATTGAGCATAAAACCCTTCCGGGTTTCCTCAATAATGGTGTTGTTGGGGTGCTCCTCTGTTTGAACTACTAGTGCAGCTTCGTGAAGCTCGGGGTTGAAAGGCTTGCCCAAAGCTTGAATCTCGCACAGTCCCTCTTCACACAGTAGTTTTTGGAATTTGTTATAAACCATTTCCACCCCTTCCACCAAAATGTCTTTCTTTTCAGCCTCTTTCCCATTCTTGATTGCCAATTCAAGTTCATCCAGTATTACTAGTAGTCTGGTGATCAATCTTGCTTTTTCCCGGCTTGCTATTTCTTCCTTCTCTCTTTCCACTCTTTTCCTATAATTTTCAAAATCCGCCTGCAAATACTTTAACCTGTTTAGATACTCATCTGTTTTTTTCTTCTCCGCCTCTAGTGATTTTGAAAATTCTTCTGCCCTTTTCTTCTCCTCTTCTAAGCATTTCTCCAGCTCTTCTACATTTTTGGATTCTTCTTGGTCTTTCTTTTTAGTATTCTTGTCTTTGTTTCCCCCTTGTTCATCTTTTTTAGGACTGTCCATAAAATTTCACCACCAGTTTCCAGATTATTACAGGTTTTTGCAGTACTGGATGCTTCACAATTTGAGAAGTTCTATTAATCACCGGCTTGGGTTTTATTTAGATTTTTCAACCTTCACCTCTATGCTCTTAAGTCCTCTTTCTATTAGTTTTTTTATGACTTCTCTGACTTTGTTTTCTCTCATGTCTAGTTGCTCAGATATTGCTTCGCAACTGGTTGTTTTCTGATCCAGAATTCTGTACATTACTCTCCTTTCCGGCTGAGTAAGATCACTCATCAGGAGACCCGCCTCCTTCATGGCCATATTTCTGATTAGGAGCATACCAGCGCGCTTTTCTTCGAGAGCGTTGATTTCATCTTCAATTTCTGAAATTAAAATATTTAAACCGTCCAGCTTTTCACCCTTCTCTTTCAGGGCTTTTATTTCCTCGAGCCTTTTTTTAAATTTTTCCAACCCCAAATCACTATATGCCAATTCCTGAAGGTTGTCCAAGCACCTCAGTGACTCTAGGTAAAGGTTGGGGCCAAAATCTATCCTTAAAGAGTAGAATTTTTTAATTGAGTACTGTTTCCTTTTGGGGCCGGAAGGGCTCTCCTTCTCTACGCTTTCAATTATTCCTCCCATCTCCATATTTTTGAGGTGCTTGTTCACATTCTGCTGTCCTAATCTCAGCTCCTTGGATAACTGTAAAGCGTAAGTAGGCTCCTCGCTAAGCTTGCGAATAATCTTCCTTTTAATAGGATTATCAAGAACTGACATTACAGTCTCTAACTCTTCTTGGTTGCAGTTTTCCATATGTTCCACCACGCTCTAGGCATACTTTATTTAATCCTGGAGATGATTACGAAATTTTGGGACTGATTATTTTTAATTCGGCGTGTTCCTTACGTGTATCCTACCATATTAAATTTAGGTATACAACTTAAGTAATTATACAAATTCAAGTTGTATAGTTAAAGTATAAAAATATAAACATTTCGGTCAACAAACAACTATCACCAGAAACTCAGATCCGCCTTCCCGCACAAAGAATTGCTTATAAAAATCTCTTCTCTCAGGAGGCCCAAAAAAAGAATAAAAAGGAGAAGCGAATCACAATGTTAAGGGAGTTGGATAGTTATTTGTTCTCCAGTAATGCAAAAATATGAGCGCAAAAAACCGAGCATTCCTTTTTATAAAGTTTCTGCTTTTCTCCAGAAGTAGGAGTGGAGGTCTGTTAACCATTTGTAGGAGACCTGATCGGTGCAACCTATCATATAAGACATATCTATGTTTCCCTCGATTGAGGGGAAACAAATTCCACCCGCTTGGTCGAGCACTCCTATAACAAGGTCTACTTTTTCCAGAAATCTTGTGAAGTGGCTGCCATATTGTTCAAGTTTTTTAAACTGTTGCGTCTCGATAATGGATTTGGGGAGAATGAGTCTGATGTCAACACTCTTTCCGGATAGTTTTTCCAGCACCGGAAATACTCGATGAAAAATCTGTCTGGACAGAGTCCACAGTCTGGATTGTGTCTCTTCCATGTATTTCTCTTGGATGTTAATAATTCTATAGACGCCCTCCACCATCACTGAATCTTTTAATTCTCCTAGTCTATGGATAAATTCGGGAGGAATAACTGTTAAATTGTGACTCGCAAAGTAATCCCTGTGTTTAGTTAGGAAATTGAATACGTCCAGTGATTGCAGTATTAGTTTACCATAGGGCGTTACTTCGTAGAAACCTTCAGAGGTTTTGTTAACGATTTTCTGAGACACCAACCTGTTAAGTTGCCTGGAAACCTCGGGAGTGGTTATATCCACTTCCCTCGAAATGTCAGATAGTCTCCTAGGTGTCTCATTAATAAGCATCAGCAAAGACAACCTCTCCACAGAAGCCAACTCAAACAACAACTTAACAATGTCCTGCAACTAAAAACCAACTCCGCCAGAGCCCTATTCAAAATATTCAAACTGATGCTAAAGAATTAGTACTAATAATAAATAGATAGTGTATAAGTATTATAAATTGTTTCCTATCCGAAAATTCCAAAATTCACCAGGAAGAATTTTCGCACCACTCATGGTGCTTTAAAAATTGATTAAATGTTTTTTAAGCCAATAAAAAAAAGAAAAGTGGAGATTTATTTTCCGGAGAATTTAGGTTGCCTCTTTTCTAGGAAGGCTGAGGTGCCTTCTACCATGTCTTGAGTTCCAAAAAGAATTCCAAACACTCCAGACTCTAGAACCAATCCCACGTCTAGCGGAACTTGAGTTCCAAAGTTGCAGGCATACTTAGCCATTTTGAGGGCTACTGGTGGACCTTCAGCTAATCTGCTAACAAATTTTTGAACCTCTTCCTGAAATTTATCTACGGGAACCACCCTGTTTACCAGACCTATGCGGTATGCTTCTTCCGCCGAAATACGATCCCCTAACATGCAGAGTTCCTTGGCTCTTCCCAGACCTATGAGTCTAGAAAGTCTTTGGGTTCCCCCTGCACCGGGAATTAGTCCCAGCCTTATCTCAGGCTGCCCGAAAGCAGACTTATCGGTTGCTATTCTGAAGTCGCAGGAGATGGCTAATTCGCATCCGCCACCCAGAGCAAAACCATTGATTGCCGCAACTATGGGCTTGGGGAATTTCTCCATTTTCTCGGTAACTTCAACTATTTTTCTTATGATATGAAACATAGTGTTGGGACTTTTCCCTTGAAACATTGTAATGTCTGCTCCCGCACAGAAAGCCCTGTCTCCTGCACCCGTTAAGACTAGTACCCTAATTTCCTCATCATTCCAAAGTTTGTCCAGCACATCTCCCAATTCCTCTATCAGAGTTAGGGATATGGCATTGAGCCTTTCTGGTCTATTAAAGGTCACCCATGCAACAGGAGGCTTTCTCTCAAAAATTATGTCCTTATAACTGCCCATCACAAATCATCTCCATCGAGTCAAATTAAAATTATTATAATACCTCTTAGTTTTTCTTTTTTTCCATCAAAAACACAAATAAAAAATACAAAAAATCCTTAGAACATAGACTCATTTCTGAAATTCGCCATAAATGCTGTTGAGAATAAAGTTTAAAGGGTGGCAAATGAAGTTAAAACACAATTTTTGAATTAGTTTTAGGAATTGATTTTCATGATGGATTATGATTTTGACGCGGTAATTGTTGGCGCCGGCATTGCTGGCCTGGGATGCGGCTCACTTCTGGCCTCTAATGGTTTTAGGGTGGCTGTCTACGACGAGCTTAACTACATTGGGGGCCGCGCCACCACTACGAATTTTAGAGGCTTCACCATTGATACTGGCCTTCACGCTCTCTCCAGAGGGGATGTCAGCTCCGTGGCGGATTTGTTGGCAAGAATTAATAGAAAGATTGAACTGGCGGGTTGGTCTGAGGGTGTGAATGTTTGGGAGAATGATGGGTGGCTGGACATTTCGGAGCTAAGACAAGTTAGCCCTGCCCACAATGAAAACTTCAAAAGAGTGGTTAAAGCGATCATCGAGATCAGCTACCAAGACATCGATAGGTTAGATGATGTTTCACTTAGAGAATGGGTGGAAGGAATAACCGAGGATCCAGACGTCCACGACTTTTTTAATTATCTGGGAATGATGATTACAACCCTTACAGACTGGAAGGAAATGGCGGCAAGCGAAGTAATATACGAAATGAAAAAGAATCTGGAAAAGAAAGGACAACTTCTCACAGCTGGATTCCCCAAGGGAGGAACCATAAATCTAGTAAAACCCATGGTTGAAACAATTAGAGATAGAGGTGGCATAATCCTGACTGGCACCGGGGTAGACGAAGTGATAATTGAGGAGGGAAGGGTTATAGGAGTCACAGTGGAAAACGTTGTCGGAGACGCACCAAAAAACTTTGAGGACTGGTTGATTTACGACACCGAATTTTTGAGAACCAACACCGTGATCTGCGCGGTTCCCATATGGAATCTAGAAGCAATCCTCACATCTGAAGATTTCCCTTCATGGTTCATAAGCAAAATAAACAGCCTAGCCAGAGAAACCTCCTCAGCCATTGGATACATCCTTGGATTAGATGAACCCCTCTGGAACGATAATAAATTCCGAGTATCACTAAGCCTACCTCAAACAAATCTACCGCTCCAATGCTACTCCCCCTCAAACATTGACCCAGACTCTGCCCCAGAAGGAAAATTCCTTTTATCCATGGGTTGCCCCTGCGAAACTGAAAACGCCCTTGACAAGTGGTGGGTAAGAGAAGGATTAGACATCCTATGGGACGACTTGAACTACATATTTCCGGGTTTGGATGAGCATGTGGAATGGACACTTCCAGCAAGATACGTGGGAATAGACGGTTTAGCCAAAAAACCCGGAATGGTGGGAAAATACAAACCCGATATTAAAGCCCCAGGAGTAGAGGGACTCTACTTCGCAGGAGATACTTATCGAGGAAGAGGAGTGGGAATGAACGCCGCAGCAGAATCAGCCATGAAATGCGTGGAGAAAATACTTAAAGACAGAGCATCAAAAAAGTAGCACACCACCAAAAATAAAAAAATAATCCCCTACGCAGCAGTTTTATTTTTTTTAAATTTTTGCATGTTTTGATGAATTATTTGCAACTTTACAATGTTAATTTGAAAAATTTTCAGAACCTCAATCAAATATTTTGAAAAAGGTAGAATTATATGACAAAGAAAAGTAGCGAAAAATTTTTTGAAGGGGGCGCTATCCGCATCCTTCATTATCGCTTTTCAGGGTTCCCATTAGTACATTTCCGCTAGTTTTATGATTCTCTTTACTGGATTTGGGTGTGTTGAGAATAGTTCTGCGAGCGCTGAGAATTTTCTCATTTTTGCTTGGTTTGCGAATTGTTTCACTTCGTAGGCGTCCAGTTTCCCGTCTCTGTTTAGGTCTGCCTCAATGAGCATTCTGATTTCTCCTGCAGCCTTAGTAGGATCTGTTGCAAAAAAGGCTTTTACCCCTTCGACTTCATGGAGAGCTTTTTCATCTAGGTCTTTGCTTGCTAGCACCAGTTTGTAAAGTCCTGAAGCTAGGTTGTATGGTTGATTGGTCATTTCTGCGCTGCCCGCATCTGCATAGTATTCCCTTGCTCTGCTCACCCAGAGAACCAGTAGATTCGTCACAAAATACATGACGAAGGCTGCTAGTCCAATTAGTACAGCATATCCGGCGTTTCTATTTCCTCCCGTTCCCATTCCGCCCCACACTAAGCTCAGGAAGATGTAGTAGCATATCAAAGGTATAACGCTGATAGCTGTTAGTACGATCATGTCTCGGTGAATCACGTGGGATAATTCATGTCCTATTACGGCTTCTAGTTCACCGTCATCAAGTTTTTCTAGCAGGGGCTTGGTCACCACCACGCGAGCATCGCTTTTCCATCTTCCGAAGGCGAAGGCGTTGGGAACCTTAACATGGGATACTCCTATTTTGGGCTTCTGTATTCCTAGCTTCCAGATTAAACCATCCACTATGCGGTGCAGCCGAGGCTCCTCCTGCGGAGTCACATACTTCACTTTCATAGTCCAACCGACAATGTAGGGACCAGTGAAGTACTGTATGCCCATGATAACTAGTGCCATGATAACATACATCCAGGGCTGGAAGTAACCGAGCAGGTAGGATATGCCGGCAAATAATGCAAAGAGGATTGAGAACAGTAGCGCTATTACTATAAACATTCTCACCTTTAAGCCAAGAGTGCGCATCTTACACCCAACCTCTCACCAATTTTTTGTTTAACTTCCTTCATAAGAACGTAAATAGTTTCTGTTTATTAATTTTTCTATACAGCACTAAAATGAATTCTGAAATGTTTAACAGTATAGAAATATTCATAAATATAATATTTTAAATTTAAAAATAAAAAATAAATTTTATTAAAAAACCATTAACAAAATATAAAAAAATTTACCAATACAAGCATCACCTAATCAAAAACTAGTAATACCATCCGAAAAGTGAAAAACCGCCTAAAAATAAATTAACCCAATACTTTGCAGAAATTCGAGAAATAATCGTTTGTAAGACTAAGGGAATAATTTTCAAATAAGAACCAAAAAAATCATTCAAAAAGTTGACATACGTAGAAAATGGCAGCTGCACATAAACAAACAAATTAAGTGAGAAGTTACTCTTGCGTATTTTTTAATTATTTAATTTTTCAAATAATGTAGTAGATTTTAGGAGTAAAAAATAAATATTGGATAAATTAAAGAATTTTTCAAAACTGGTCTTGAGGGTGAAAAAATGATTGATCCCTTCTTTAATCAGCTCCGAATGATTCTCATAACGAACGGAGGATTCTTAACTGGTGAAATTATCTTTGGCATTGTGGGCATAATAATTGTGGCTTATTATTTGAGGAAAGGGGACCGCACTCCGTTCTGGATTTTCGTCTTTGGCTTCAGTTTATACGTTGTTGCTGAGATAGGCGCAGCCTCCATTGGCGCCCGGGAATTTAGTGCTCCAATACAGCTTCTGGGAGGAATAAGTGTCGGATATCCTATTCCGTCCATTATTCTGGCTTTCCGTGAGGGAGGAACACCGACAGTTTTGTCTTTCCTTTTTGCGAGACACGCTTTCAGGAAGGAGTACAAGAAGGCTTTGTGGCTGCTCATAGTAATAGTTCTGCTTTTGTTCAATGATTCGGTTCTCATGTTTATTGCCAGCGGAGGAATCCCATCATTCCTACACGTGTTTGGACCTATGGGAGACCTGTATTCCAAATTTGTCTGGAGCACCTCGGTTAGTGTACGTTGGCTATTTAGACCTAACGCTGTGGGCTCATTTATATCTATGACTATTATTGGTTTTGTTGCTCTCGCAGCGTTGAATGCTAGGCGTCCCAGATATTGGAAGTTTGCCGCTCTCCACTTTTCTGCCTTCGCATTTTACATTTTTTGGTTTGCTTGGACTTTGCAGTTGTGGGGTTGGCGTCGCTACGTGGCAATTCCAGTAATTGATCCCAGTATTTGGATGTCTGGAGGCTACGCGGTGTTCTTCGCCTACTACTGGATTATGAGTGGCCAGTCGTGGATGCCTTGGCTTGTTAACTTCTGGCTTTACCCTGCTAGTTTTGGTGGTACAGTCTTTTCCATCTCTTTCGATGTTTTCATTGAGGCTGCGGGTTCACGCCTATGTTTACTTACGGTTCCACTTTTTCTTGGGATTGCCAAGGTGCCGGAATTGGAGTCGGAAAAGGATGGAGTTTCAAGTAAACAGGGCTGGCTGTCTGCATTATACCTTTTCATACTAGTTGTGCCTATTGGTCTAATATCAGTATGGTTGTCAAGTCTTTCCATGAATTTTCTAACCCTGTTTACTGTGGGACTGTGTTACGGTGTTACTCTTGTAGCCATTGCTTCGACAGTAATAGTAGTTATATATCTTATCTGGCGAGCAGTTAAGGGTGAACCTCTGAGGTGGTGGTAACAGCCCCAACCCTTTCTTTTTTTATAGAAAAAGAAGCGAACCTTTATTTTAGTTAAAAAGCATTAGTTGCTCAGACTTACTGGAAATAAGCTGTGGGTGTGGAGAACCTTATTTTTCCAAATGCCAGTGAGTGCGGTAAACAGCAGTTGGAATGCCTCTTGGGCTTCATGAACCATAAGTACTGTTCTGCAATCAACCAATGCATAAAACACCCTTGATTTAAAGGTAGGTTATATAATGGTAGAGTTAAAAATCTGGAAATCTTTGCTTAATTGTGGTAAAGGGTGTGAGAAGAGTTGGTGCAATCCATCACGATTCCTTGGAGTGCATGGTATGGAAAAGAGGAGTATGTCCTTGAATTTCCAGACACTTGGAGTGTTCAATTATTTCGTATGCGCGATGCAGAGGAGATCACTAGTCTGGAAGAATTGGAAACTGCAATAAAAAACCCTATTGGAGCGCCTCCTATACAAGAGATTGCTCGGGGAAAGAAAAATGCAGTAATTGTAGTTGAGGACATTTCTCGCCCTACAAGAGCGGGAACAATTTGTGAACTTGTTCTAGAGGAGTTAAATGAGGCAGGATTATCTAACGAGAATGTCACACTGATAGCAGCTTTGGGCGCACACCGGCCCATGACCCGGGAAGATTTCATAAAAAAGGTTGGCGAAAAGGTGGTGGATAGCGTGAACATTGAAAACCACCACCCATACGAGAACCTAGTCTTTATAGGATATTCAAACAGGGGAACACCAATTTACATAAATAAAACATACTACGAGGCAGACGTGAAGATTGCGGTGGGAACAGTAATTCCCCATCCACTCGCAGGTTTCGGTGGTGGAGCAAAAATAATACTTCCCGGAGTTTGCGGCATCCAGACACTTGAGGCAAATCATAAAGCCGCATTAAAGGGAATAGGGGTGGGGTTAGGATTTATTACTGAACTGAGGATGGACATTGAAGACGTTTGCAGCAGAGTGGGACTGGATTTCAGTATAAATCTGGTTTCTACCATGAAGCGGGGAATCGCTGGGATCTTTGCAGGGCACTATATTCAAGCGCACAGGAAAGCTGTAGAGCTGGCAAAAAAGGTGTATCACACTGAGTTACCAAAACTTTCCCCAGATGAAAGACTAGACATTGGATTCTTCAACCTCTATCCAGAGGACACCGAGTTATCGCAAACAGTAAAGGGATTTCCAATATTTTTCAGTGCCCAAGAACTATTTAAGCGCGATGCGGCCATCATCTTTATGACCGCAGCCACTGAGGGACGTGGATACCACTCCTTACTTGGAGAAACCGGATACAGACTGTACCAAAATTGGGGTGAACACTTATTGTTTCAAGCCCTATCAAACAACCCATTCGGAATATTCTCTCCCAACCTCAGTAGAGCAGATGTTCTTCACTACTACCCAAAAAGAACAATTTTCCAAAAGAACTTTCAAAAAATGGTTGAAGAACTCGAAAAAATATATGGTAAGTCGCCTAGGGCCGGAATATTCCCCAGCAGTATACAACTAGTTAAGTAATATTAAAAATAAGAACAAGTCTATTGTTCTGAATAATCTTCAGGATAAGATCAAAATTACACCAATAATTTCGATTATGAGTCGTTACTTGGAAATTTGTAAAATAAAGATTTACGGCTCTAACTAATATAGGTATGGTTCCGATTAGTATACGAAAATGTGAAATTGAGAAAACGAAATGAGAAACAGTAAGATAAGTTTATCCTCCTCCGAATCGGCTAGGGTTCCCATATTTTAATAGACTGAAGTATACCAAATTCTGAGCAATGGCTTATTAAAAAAATAGTAAAACATTTTTGTCAAAAAGGAATTGGGATAAAAGAAAAGGTGCTTCAGCGCACCACGAGGACAGGTACACTTGCCCATCTCACAATTTTTTCCGCATGACTTCCCAGCACTACTCTTTTAACACCCAGAAGCCCTCTGGTTCCTATCACTATCAGGTCTGCCCCTTCCCTTTTTGCTAATTCCACTACTACTTCTGAGGGGTCTCCCACCTGTATTATCTTTTTAACCAGCACATTTTCTTTGACTGCCTTTTTTTCAACCTCATTGAGAATGTCGCTTGCCCTCTTTTCGAGAGCGTCTTGAACTTTACAGTAAACATCCCTATCACTATCTTCCATGCATGAGATGGCATCCATGTTAACCACGCTGACCGCCAAGAGTTCCGCCCCAGTACTCTTGCAAAGTTCGATTGCATGATCGACAGCCTTCACAGAATGTTCAGAACCGTCCGTGGCCACCATTATTCTCCTATACATTTCATCACCCTGAAATTATGAATAAACACGCGAAAAAAATGTTCTGCGAACACCTTATTAAATTTTAGCGTAAAAACACTCAATAAAAAATAGGCAAAAAATGTGGAAAAGCAAGTTCAAAAAACGGTTCCAACAGAAGCAACAAACAGGACTATGAGGCAATCACTCCTTTTGGCGCAGAGGATTTTCTGGTGAATAGCTTTGGTACGAAAAGCTTTCTGATTTCTTCTATTATTAAAACGCTGCTACTGACCAGAAGCACTATGATCCAGTCATTGAGGGGTAACGGCATGATTTGGAAGAGTTCTTGGAAGAACGGAGCATAGGCAATAGAGATGTTCAAAACAAATGAAATGATGAAACCTGCAATAAGGTACCTGTTTGAGAAAAA
>Ga0185342_1000784_pt1 | contig 14797 bp, 14 predicted proteins | sample ConPoolayeEmetaG_FD_128045 | JGI IMG/M metagenome (GOLD analysis project Ga0185342, IMG submission 128045) | Hot spring microbial mat communities from California, USA to study Microbial Dark Matter (Phase II) - Cone Pool mat layer E metaG... ...
GCCAGGGACTGGGCAATCCCTTCGACATAATATCGCCAGGGGTCTCTTTGAAGGTCTATCCCTGCTGTAGCGAAGCCCACCGCTGCATCGATGCCCTGTTCTACCTGGTGAGGAAACACCGCTTTTCACCCGATGACGTGGTGGAGATGATATGCCATACCAGCGGGGTGGTGCCCCAGATACTGATCCATCACAGTCCTCAAACGGGCCTCCAGGCGAAGTTCAGCATGGAGTACTTGATGGCAGTGGCCCTCCTCGATGGCGAGGTTTCCCCAGAGCAGTTCACCGATGAAAGGGTGCAAGACCCCCGGGTGCAGGAGCTTATGGAAAGGGTGAGCTATCGCCACCACGAGGGTGTCACCGGGATGGAGGGGCTACGCCTCCCCGAGGCGGTGACGGTCAGGCTCAAGAATGGCAGGGAGTATAGCTACCAGGTGGAGCGAGCCCGGGGCACCCCAGAAAACCCTCTGACCGATGAGGAGCTGAACTCAAAGCTCAGACAATGTGCCCGTTTGGTTCTCTCCGGGGAGGAAGTGGAGACCTTGCTTGAGCTTGTTTCAGGGCTGGAGGAACTGGGAGACATCAGTAAGCTGGCGAGTATTTTGACAGGCCTCGGGTCGTGATGTAGAATGCAGAATAGCTGCTTTTGGAAAGGAACGGATGCCGGAGAGATACGATGTCATCATTGTCGGCGGTGGGCCGGCGGGCCTATTTGCTGCCCTGGAGCTCTCCCAGGCTGCCGACCTCAGCGTTTTGCTCTTGGAGAAGGGAAAGGACATAGATAAGCGTGTCTGTCCCCTCCTTGAAAGAGGCAGGTTTTGTCCCCCCTGTTCTCCCTGTGGCCTTGTCAGTGGGCTTGGTGGTGCCGGTGCATTCAGTGACGGCAAACTGACCCTCTCCTCCGGGGTGGGGGGGCGGCTCAAGGACTACATTGGCGAGGAGAGGACGAGGGAGCTTATTGGCTATGTAGATAGTGTCTATCTCAAGTTTGGGGCATCGGGCAAGATCTACGGAACCGCGGAGGAGGAGGTGGAGCGTTTGAGTCGTAGAGCGAGTCTTGCGGAGCTGCGTCTCATTCCGATGATGGTTCGCCATTTGGGGACAGAGCGGTCCCGCCAGGTGCTCCGGGCAATGCGAGATTACCTGGCAAGCCGTATAGAGATAAGGGTAGGTGTAGAGGCCACCACCATTCTTGCTGAGGGGGGTGTGGTCACCGGGGTCAGGACAGCTGAAGGGGAGACGCTCGGGTGCCGCTATCTGATTGTTGCCCCGGGCAGGGAGGGGGCGGATTGGCTAACAAGGGAGGCGGAGCGGCTCGGGCTCACCCTTTACGCTAACCCTGTTGACGTCGGGGTCAGAGTAGAGGTGCCCCGAGCGGTGCTGGAGGAGCTAACGGATGTCTTATATGAGTTTAAACTTGAATTCTATTCCAAAACCTTTGACGACAGAATAAGGACCTTCTGCGTATGCCCCGCCGGCGAGGTGACTGTGGAGTGTACCGGGGGTAGCGACCCTGTGATCACGGTAAACGGGCATAGCTACGCTGACTGCAAGACTGCCAACACCAATTTTGCCCTCCTGGTTTCGACCACCTTCACTGAGCCGTTCCGGGATCCAATCGCCTATGGGAAATACCTGGCGCGTCTTGCCAATATCCTGAGCGGAGGGGTGATGGTGCAGCGCCTTGGCGACCTTATGGAAGGGCGGCGCTCCACGCCGGCGCGGATCGAGCGGGGCATTGTGGAGCCTACCCTCAAGAGTGCCACCCCAGGTGACCTCAGTTTCGCCCTCCCCTATCGCTACCTCAAAGGCATTGTGGAGATGCTCACCGCAATGGATAAGCTTACCCCCGGCGTCGCCTCGCGCCATACCCTACTCTACGGGATTGAGGTCAAATTCTATTCCTCACGTCTCAAGCTCACTCGGAACCTGGAGAGCGAGATTGGGAACATGCTCTCGGCAGGGGATGGGGCTGGTGTTGCCCGGGGTCTGGTGCAGGCGTCAGCCTCTGGTGTGGTGGCAGCCAGGGAAATACTGAGGAGGGAAGGGGCGCTTAGCGCCGATGTTTATAGGCATTGATCTCACCTCTAGCGACAAAAAGCCCAGCGCCTTAATCGGACTCAATGCTGATCTGTCTCTCGCTTTTAAACGCCTTCTCGGCAGCGATGACGAGATTGTTAAAGCGGTTGAAGGCCACCACCCCCGCCTTATTGCCATTGATGCCCCTCTAACCTTGCCCAGGGGGCTATGCTGTCTCGAGGGGAGCTGCCCTTGCCAGCCCGAGGGGCTTGAGAAGGGGAGAGGCTGCGAGCGGGAGCTGGCAAAGCAGGGCATCCCCTGCTATTTCACCAGTAAGAGCTTCGCTAACACGAACCCTGGCATTCCCTTCAAGAAGATGGTTTACCGGGCAATGGGGCTCAGGCTTAGGCTTGGAGCGAAGGGCTACCAGGTTATAGAGGTCTATCCCTATGCCACAAGACGGAGACTATTTGGAGACTCGATTAAGAATAAGAAGACAACACCGGAGGGGATCAAATTTCTGAGGGAGCGCCTCGTCTCGATTTTACCCTCTCTTTGCCCCTATATTGACGTTTTTGGTCACGACCTTTGCGATGCTGCCATAGCTGCCTATACCGCCTATCTATACCATAGGAGGGAGGCGGAGGCTATCGGTGATGCTGAGGAAGGAGCTATCTATATCCCTTTGCTTGACACCTTGTTCCACAATGGCTAAAATTAAAAATACTGTTCAACTTGAAAAGAAAGGGGTGGGGTTATGTGTCCGAGGTAATTCTTGGCGACAATGAGAGCTTCGATAGTCTACTCCGGCGATTCAACCGGAGGGTTCAACAGGATGGCATTCTAGCCGAGGCGCGGCGCCGGGAGCACTACGAAAAGCCGAGCGTGAGGCGGAAGAAGAAAGAGGCAGCGAAGAGGCGAAAAAGCGCCAGAAGTGGTAGGATGTGGAGATGACCTTGCAGGAAAGGTTGAGGGATGACCTGAAGCGGGCGTTGAAGCAGGGGGACTTGATCCGCTCCTCCACGATCCGTATGTTGATCGCAGGGATAAGAAATGCTGAGATCGATAAGGGTGCCACACTGGACGATGCCGGGGTGTTAGGGATTATCGAAAAGGAAATAAAGAGGCACCGGGATAGTATCGAGGCATTCGGCAAAGCGAACCGCCAGGACCTTGTGTCTAAAGAGGAGGCGGAACTTGCTGTCCTTCAAAGCTACATGCCGCCTCGTGTGTCGAGGGAGGAGATTATCGAGGCTGCCCGACGGTTGATCCAGGAGGTGGGGGCTCGGGGGCCGGGTGATAAGGGTAAGGTTATGCCCAGGCTCATCGCCCAGCTTAAGGGCAGGGCGGAGGGGCAGGAGATAAACGCTATTGTGACTGAGCTGCTGGCGAAGCTATAAAGGGCTGAGGCCTCTCGAGATGGCTTTCTGCTAATACCTATAGGTCCTGTATCGGGTAAGACCTTTTTTGACCTTTACGATGGCTTTTTGCAGTAGGCTGGCAAAAAGCCTTTGCGTTTTTGGCGGGGGGGAGTATAATTAAAACAGTGAAGGTTATCCTCCTTAAGGACGTTCCCAATATCGGTCAGGCGGGTGAGGTTAAAGAGGTGGCTGTTGGCTATGGCCGCAATTACCTCATCCCCAAAAAGCTCGCCGTACTGGCCACCCCCGCTGCCTTAAAAGAATTTGAGCAGGAGCGCCGGGCAGAGATTTCTCGCCAGCTCCGTTCGGATGTTGAGCTGGCCGAGTTTGCTCGCACCCTTGAGGGGCTTTCTATCACCATCAAAGCGCGGGCAGGTTCTGAGGGTCGCCTCTATGGCTCTATCACCAGTGCTGATATCGCCCAAGAGCTTCGACGCATCACCGGCTATGAGATCGATAAGAGGAAGATAGAGCTTGAGGAGCCCCTTCGGAAGCTGGGGAGCCATCGGGTGGCGGTCAGGCTATCTAAGGATAGAAGACCCAGTGTAGAGGTTATCATCGAGGAGGAAAGGGGCTAGGTGTACGACGAAAAAATGCCCCCCTATGACCTTGATGCTGAGGAGGCAGTGCTCGGCTCCCTTTTAATAGATAGTGATGCTATTTATAAGATCACTAGTTTCCTCAAGCCGGAGGACTTCTTCAGGGAGAGCAGTCAGTGGATCTATCAGGCTTGCCTTGCCCTTGGTGAGGAGCGGGGGGAGAGGATAGATCAGATCACGGTGGCACATGAGCTGGCGAGGTCTGGAAGGCTGGAAGGGGTTGGTGGTGCCGCCTACTTGAGCCACCTGGTCTCCGTTGTTCCGACCTCGGTTCATGTCGAGTATTACGCCAGGATCGTGCGCCGCCTGGCGGTGATGCGTCGCCTTATCAGTGCTGCGGGGCAGATTGCTGCCATTGGCTATGAGGCAGGGCCTGACTTCGATAGAGCCCTGGATACGGCGGAGAGCATTCTATTTCAGCTTCGTGAGGGTCACACCCCAGCCGAGTTCGTCCACATCCGTGAGGTGCTCGACCGCTATTTTGAGGAGGGTGAACCATCGCCCGTGAAGGAACGCCCGACTCGAGTGTTCACCGGCTTCCCTGCCCTTGATGAAATCTTGGGCGGGTTGCAGCGCGCCGACCTGATCGTGCTTGCCGCCAGACCCAGCGTGGGGAAAACAAGCCTGGCACTTTCCATCGCCAGAAACGCAGCACTGGAACAGGGGGCTTGCGTTGCTATCTTTAGCCTGGAGATGGCAAGGGAGTCCCTGGTGCAGCGCCTTCTCGCCAGTGAGGCTGCTGTGGATACGAAGCGAATCCGCCTCGGACTTCAAACTGAGGAGGAGGGGAGGAGGATCGTGGATGCCACTGGGGTTCTCTCCGAGGCACCGATCTACATCGATGATTCCCCTAGTCTGAGGGTTGCTGAGATGAGGAGCCGCGCCCGTCGACTCCATAAGGAGAGGGGGATCGATCTCATCATTGTAGATTACCTTCAACTGGTGCAGGTAGACGGCAAGAGGGAGAATCGGGTGCAGGAGATGAGCGAGATCTCCCGCCAAGTGAAGGCTTTGGCTCGGGAGCTGGATGTTCCGGTGCTTGCTGTCTCTCAGCTTAGCCGGGCTCCGGAGTGGCGTGCCTCTCATATCCCCCAGCTATCAGACCTGAGGGATAGCGGAAGTATTGAGCAGGATGCCGATGTGGTCATTTTTATCTATCGTGATGATCTCTATTACACAGAGGAGGAGTGGGAGAAGCGAAACCCCTTAAAATCATATCCTAAGGGGATCGCCAATGTTATCGTTGCCAAGCATCGTAATGGTCCTGTAGGGCAGGTTGATCTTCTCTTCTTAGAGAAGACGGCCAAATTCACCAGTTTGGAGACTGAGCGAAGGTGACCACGAAGCCTTTCTCTGGGTTCCCACAAAAGGTAAGCTTTACCCCTATCCCCAATCTATTCTTCTCAGCACTTTTGCCCCAGATCGATGACATAGCTGAGCTAAAACTAAGCCTGCACATATTCTGGACCCTTTATCAGAGGCGGGGCTACCCCAGATTTATAACCTATCGGGAGCTTATCACAGATAGAACCCTGGTGAGGGGGGTTGGGGGTTTGGGGAAGCCCGAAGAGGTTCTACGCCATGCCCTGAAGCAGGCGGTTGAACGGGGAATACTCCTCCATGTCTCTCATGAGGACGATGACCTCTATTTTCTAAATAATGAGGAGGGGAGAAGGACAAAGGAAAAGGTTGAAAGTGGGGAGATTCCGCTGGGTAGGGTCATAAGGGAACCCGAATTGGGGGTTGAGGAGCAACCCAATATCTTCTCCCTTTATGAGGAGAATATCGGTCTCATCACCCCCATAATTGCCGAGGAGCTGCGGGAGGCAGAGAAACTTTACCCCGCCTCTTGGATTGAAGCTGCCTTCCGCGAGGCGGTAAGTCTAAACAAGCGAAGCTTGAGATATATCCTGAGGATATTGGAGCGCTGGGCTGCTGAGGGTAAGGACAGTGGAGAGCTTGGGAGAGATCATAAAAAAGAGGAGACCAAGTATATCAAGGGGAGATACGGACACCTCGTCAAGCGATGAGCCATCCTCTGGATCGCTATGCCCTATATGTAGAGGGGCGGGGTTTGTCTACGCCGATGTTCCGCCGGGACACCCCAATTTTGGCAAGGCGATGCCCTGCGAGTGTAAGCGGAGGGAGCTTGAGCGGGGGCAGATCGCTCGCCTGAGGCGCTACAGCAATCTGGGCCCTCTGGTTCGGCTCACCTTTGATAACCTTATACCTCAGGGGAGGAGGGGGGATCCCAAGAATCAGGAGCGATTTGCCCGTGCCTATAAAGCGGCGAGGGAATTTGCCCAAAACCCAAAGGGATGGCTGGTTCTCACCGGGGTCAGCGGCTGTGGCAAGACCCACCTTGCCGCCGCCATCGCTAACTATTGTATCGCCCGGGGGCACCCCGCCTTTTTCATAGTTGTCCCTGATCTCTTGGATCACCTGCGCTCCACCTTCAGTCCCTCAAGTGAAATCTCTTACGATGAACTCTTCGAGCAGGTGAAAAACGCCCCGTTACTTGTGCTTGACGATCTGGGGACTCAGTCGAGCACCCCCTGGGCCAGGGAGAAGCTCTTTCAGGTCATAAATCATCGCTTCAATGCCCAGCTGCCAACGGTGGTCACCATGAATATCCCGCTTGAAGAGCTTGAGGAGCGGCTGTGCACCCGCCTCACCGACCCCAACCTCTCCCGAGTGTACCTAGTTGAGGAAAGGGAGGCTCCAGTTCTGGGGCACATTGGTGGTTTGGGGCTGGAACTCTTGAGCAGTATGACCTTTGAGAATTTCGACTCCAGGCGGGTCAACCTGCCCCTTGAGCTGCAACAAAACCTAGAGGAGGCATTTCGGAGAGCACGCCAGTTTGCCGAACAGCCCGAGGGATGGCTTGTCCTGCTCGGAACCCGCGGCTGTGGCAAGACCCACCTCGCCGCAGCCATCGCCAACTATCGCCTCCAGCAAGGCCAGCCTGTTTTCTTCATTGAGGTGGCCGACTTCCTTGACCACCTGCGCTTCACCTTCAGCCCCGATAGCAAGGTGACCTATGATGAACTCTTTGAGCGAGTGAAGAAAGCCCCCCTGCTCATCCTTGACGACTTTGGGGAACAATCGACCACACCATGGGCTCAGGGGAAGCTCTATCAGATCATCAACTATCGCTATAATGCCCGGCTACCAACGGTGATCACCACCAGCCTTTCTTTGGATGAGATCGAGAGCCGCATGAGCTCACGGATGGCCGACCCCCGCCTCAGTCTCGTGTTCAATATCCGCGCCCCTGACTATAGGGTCGACCGTGTGTCCACGGAGAGGTCAGCGCCTCAGCGAGGCAGGAGACCCCGTAGGGCTTAGGTTTGCACTGGTGAGGCTTTTGTAGTAAAATAAGCCAGTTTTGAGCGCTGAGGAAGGTATCAAGTGAATGGTTAATTCTCCAGTTCTTCTTCTTAATCAGAACTACGAGCCGCTGAATGTATGCAATGTAAAGCGTGCTATTGTCTTGCTCTATCAGGGCAAGGCTGAGGTTTTGGAGAATGGCTTGGGCGAGATAAGGGCGCTCTCTTGTTCATTTCCCCTCCCCTCGGTGATCCGGCTGGTATACCTGATCAAGCGCCCCCGTCATCAGAGGAGATTGACCCGCCAGGAGGTATTCACAAGGGACAAATATACCTGTCAGTACTGCGGGAGGCAGACTCGGGAGTTGACTTTGGATCATGTCATCCCCCGCTATCGGGGTGGTGAGCACGTTTGGGAGAATGTGGTCAGCGCCTGTATACCATGTAACCGTCGCAAAGCGGGGCGCACCCCTTCCGAAGCGGGGATGAGGCTTATCCGTGCCCCCTTTCGCCCTCCTGTTGCTCCCTTTTTCATCCCGTACCGGTATATTCAAGCCCATAAGGAATGGCACAGGTTCGTTCCCCTTTGGGAGGGGGATGAGGACAAGCTGTAGCCCTTAGATGTGCTGCCTAGTGGCGATTGCGTTTCATCTGAGGATGCTGCTTTTTACCTATAATCGGCTCGGATGGCCTTTTCTCAATGGTCACCTCGCTGATGGGAAATTCCACAACCGCCTCGCTCTCCAGTTTGACATTTACCGTCTCCTTCAGGGGATTTTCCCCCACCACTCTGGCTGGTCCCAGTGGTGTAATGACCTGTTGGCCGACCTGTGGAAGCCTCTCTTTCAGGGAGAGATACTGTTCATGCTCATAGCTTAGACAGCAGAGGAGTCTCCCACAGATACCGGAGATCTTCATCGGGTTAAGAGGGAGGCCTTGCTCCTTTGCCATTCTGATGGAGATGGTATCGAACTCACATAGATAGGTGGAACAGCATAGCGGGCGCCCGCACCTTCCCAGTCCCCCCAGTATTTTGGTTTCATCACGAGGTCCCACCTGCCTGAGCTCGACGCGGGTTTTGAAGGTGGCGATGAGCTCCCGCAAAAGCTCCCGAAAGTCCACCCTCTCCTTGGCGCTGAATAGGAAGGTGAGACGAGTACTATCAAGGTTGTATTCAGCGGCGAGGAGTTTCATCGGGAGACCATGTTTTGCGATCAGCTCTCGGCACTTGGCGAAAGCCTGCCTCTCCTTCTTAGCAAGTTCTGCCTTCTGCCTGAGGTCTTCCTCACTGGCCTTGCGCAGGACCGCTTTTAGTGGCTCGGTGATCTCGCTCGCCAGAACCTGCTTGGGGGAGATGACCACCCTCCCTATCTCAAGGCCACGCCCCGTCTCCACCACAACATGATCCCCTACCTTTAGGTCGATTCCACTGGGGTTGAAGTAATATACCTTCCCCGCTCCTTTGAATCGAACTCCAACTACATCGGCCACAATCAATCTCCCTTTCTCCTCTTTGGGATGTTTAGCATTAATACTTCGAGCACCAGTCTGGGACTGGCATTCTGTTCAAGCTGCCTCTTCGCCTCCTGAAGGCTATGGATGAAGCCCTTCACTTGGGCAATGGAATAATCCTGAGCCTCCCTAAGGAGTGCTGCCTCGTGGTCAGCATTGGCAATCAGTGCACCTGAGCCTCCATTTATCAAAAGGAGGTCTCGCCACCAGCCAATCCAGAGTGTGAGCAGCTCCCAGACTGAGTCCCGGCTCCGACTGAACTCATTAGCTAGCTGGGCAGCATAGCCAAAGCGCTCATCTCGATCGGCATCGATGAGCCTCATGAGCGTGGTTAGCCTTTCAGTGCGCTCCATTAGCAGCCTTTTATCATTTAAGGCGGATACTGCCCAACCCAGGCGGCCGGCAGAGAGCCGTGCCAGGAACCTTGCCTCCTCAGGGCTTGCCCTAAAGCGATGTACAAGTGCCTCTTCTGTGGTGGAGAGGGGGAGGGGGCAGAGTTCCACCCTCTGGCAGCGGGAGAGAATGGTGGGCAGGAGAAGCCTCTCATTTGTCGCGAGCAAGACGAACATCACCTTTGGTGGTGGCTCCTCCAAGGTCTTAAGCAGAGAGTTGGCTGCCTCGGCTGAGAGGTGCTCCGCCCCATCGATGATGAAGACCCTATGCCTTCCTTCATAGGGTGGAAGGTGTGAGGAGCGGCAGATGTTCTTTATCTGGTCGATGCCGATCTCCGTTCGGTGTGAGCTGCCATCGGAGGATAGACCCACCACCTGGACATCGGCGTGCTTGCCAGCGCTGATCCGCTGACAGTGGTGGCACTCTCCGCATGGCTTCTCCTCACCATCGCAATTTAGCGCCTGGGCTAGGTTTATTGCCAGGGTCATCTTTCCGACATGGGGAGGCCCACAAAAGAGGTAGGCGTGAGAGTGATTTCCCGCCCTGAGGCTTCGATCCAAAAGCCCGACTGCTCTTTCATGTCCCACTAACTGCCACATTCCGGAGTTCTCCCATCCCAAAACCATTGCCCTTTATCAAAGAATATCGCATCTAATCAGATCCTCATAGCTTTCGCGGCGGCGGATGAGGCGGGCTTTGCCATCTTTGACCAGGACGATCGCTGGTTTGAGAGCGGCATTATAGTTTGATGCCATCGCCAGGCAATAGGCACCGGAGGCTGGTATGGCGATTATGTCTCCTGCCCTAACCTCGGGGAGGTCAATGTCCCTGATCAGGATATCCCCCGATTCGCAGAACTTGCCGGCAATGGTGACCCTTTCGGTTTCACCGTCCCCTGCCCTATTTGCCACGATAGCTTCATACCTTGAGCTGTAGAGGGCGGGGCGGATGTTATCGGCTATGCCCCCATCCACCGTGATATACTTGCGCACCCCGGGTATATTCTTTATTGCCCCAACGGTATATAGTGCCACCCCGGCCCTTCCTATAATCCCCCTCCCCGGCTCAACGATGAGCCTTGGTTGAGCAATGCCAAGCGCCCCACAACCAGCGATGATTGCCGAGGCGATAGTCTTGGCATAATCACCAATCTGTGGGGCAGGCTCATCCTGGGTATATTGGATGGCAAAGCCGCCCCCTGGACTTAGCTCCTTAAGCTCAAACCCATACCTTTTCATATCATCGGCAAAGCGGAGCACGAGCTCTATCGCCTCCCGGTATGGCTCGAGCTCATAGATCGGCGAGCCGAGGTGGAAGTGAAGACCGAGGAGGTTGAGGTGGGATGCCGATAATGCCTGAGCTACTGCCTCCTCCGCCTGCCCGGTGATGATGGGGAACCCAAATTTGCTGTCAACGACCCCGGTGGCGGTATATCTGTGGGTATGGGGGTCCACCCCGGGCGAGAGGCGAAGGAGGATATCCTGGGCAACCCCCCCTTCTTTGGCAAGGTCGTTTAGAAGAGAGAGTTCGTGGAAATTGTCCACTACAATGCGACCGACCCCCCACCGAAGGGCAAGCTCAAGCTCATCCGGAGTCTTGTTATTGCCATGGAAGTAGACCTTCTCCAGAGGGAAGTCGACGGAGCGGGCAATTGATAACTCCCCTCCGGAGACAACATCCAGTCCTAATCCCTCTTCCTTAAAGATGAGGGCTAGGGCGCGGTTTATGAATGCCTTGCAGGCATAAAGCACTAGGGTATCGGGATAGCGCTGGGTGAACTCAGAGATAAACTCGGAACACCTGCGACGCAATGTGAATTCGTCGAAAAGATACAGGGGGGTGCCGAACTGGGCTTTAAGCTCCACGCAGTCGCAGCCACCGATGATGAGATGCCCTTGGCTGTCTATCTCGGCAGTTTCGGGAAAGATAGCAAGTCTTGCCTCAGGCTTCTTTTCTGATAGCATAGTGTCCTTCCTCAACTAGTAAGACTTTGCCCTCGTGCTGGAGCTTTATCAGATGGGCGAGAACCTGCCCCACGGCGGAGGTGTGGAGTCGTTTATCCAGCTCGGGGTAGATCGCCCCTACCAGTTCCTCTATGGTGGTCATCCCCCGCTTTAGACCACTCAAGACCTGCTCCTCCCTATCGAGGCGGTGTTGGATGAGCTCCTTGATCTTCCGCTCCGGGTCCACGATCAAGGGGCCGTGTCCCGGGCATATCATTTTTATGTCCCAGGCAAGGAGCTTCCTCAGGGAGTCGATGTACTGAGCCATATCCCCCTGCGGCGGGGCGATGGCTGTGGTCCCCATGCCCGGGATCTGATCGCCGGAGAAGAGCAACCTTTCCTGCTTCATATAGATACAGATGTGTCCCGGGCTATGTCCTGGGGTATGGATCACCTCCAGATAAACCCCGCCAAGGTCGAGGATATCGCCATCTTCGACCGTTTTATCGACCTCCATGGAGCTCAGGTGCCCTTCTGCTGCCATGGCATCCAGGGAGTGAACCACAATTTTCCCGCGGGTCGCCGCCTTGATCCTCTGAGCGCCCCCGATGTGGTCTGGATGGGCATGGGTGATCACGATGTAGTCCAGCTTAGAGAGCCCAAGGTTCTCAAGGTAATCAAGCCTTGACTTCACGGATTGATCATCATCATACCCGGAGTCGATAAGTGCTGCCTCCTCACCGAGCACCAGATAGACGTTTGGGGCAAAAAACCCCATAAACCCCCCTATATCAGGAGGGACGGTGTGAACCCCTGGCGCGATTTCCATAACTGACCTCATTTCGAATGTTAACGCTCCGTCGATTCGAAGTCAAGGTTGCTCGGGCTAAGATTGACAGGGAGCCAGCATCTGTTTAGAATTGCCTGGGAGGCGGTGGTGTATCAAAAGACTGTCCTAGATAATGGGTTGCGCATCGTCACAAGCGCCATGCCTCACACCCGCTCTGTATGTCTCGGCATCTTCGTGGGTGCCGGTTCCCGGTATGAGGATGCTGAGAAGGCAGGGCTATCGCATTTTATTGAGCATCTTTGCTTTAAGGGGACCCAGCGGCGAGGCACTACCAAGGAGATCTCGGAGGCGATCGAAGGAGTCGGCGGCATGCTCAATGGGGCAACCGATAAGGAGATGACAGTTTACTGGTGCAAGGTGGCTCGTCCTCACTTCCGCCTCGCCCTCGATGTGCTTGCAGACATGCTGCGCTATTCCAAGTTTGACCCTGTGGAGGTGGAGAAGGAGCGAGGTGTGATCATCGAGGAGCTTGGTGTGCTAATGGACACCCCGCACCAAAGGGTGGATGTGCTCATCGATGAGGTGATCTGGCCCAATCAACCATTGGGGCGTGAGGTAATGGGGACAAAGGAAACGGTGAGTGCACTCAGCCGTGAGATGATGCTGAGTTACCTTTCCCATCAATATGTCCCCAGCAACACCGTGGTCAGTATTGCCGGGAATATAAGCCATGAGGAGGTAGTGGCCAGTATCAGCGATGCCTTTGGTGACTGGCCTGGAGGGCGGCCTGAGGCCTGGTATCCGGCCAATGATGATCAGGAGGCACCACGCATCTGCCTGGAGAGGAGGGACACCGAGCAGGCGCATATCTGCCTTGGCATACGGGGGCTATCCATCACGCATCCCGATCGCTTCACCCTGAACCTATTAAACATCATTCTGGGCGAGGGTATGAGCAGCCGCCTATTCTTGGAGATTCGGGAGCGGAGGGGGCTTGCTTACGATATTCATAGTTATGTGAACCACTACCTTGATTCCGGCTCAATCATCATCTATGCTGGGGTTACCCCGAAGCTTGTCGGTGATGCCATCGAGGCTATCCTGGTGGAGCTAAATCGGCTCAAGGAAGATATACCTGAGTCGGAAATAATAAAGGCGAAGGAGCTGGGGAAGGGGCGACTGATGCTTCGTATGGAGGATACCCGAAGCGTTGCTGGGTGGATGGGGGGACAGGAGCTTTTGACCGGGCATATCCGAACTGTGGATGAGGTGGTCTCCATAATTGATTCTATCGCTCCTGAGGAACTGAAGCGGGTGGCCCGGGGGTTATTGGTTACTGAGAGGCTGAACCTCGCTATAGTAGGTCCTCTTGAAGGCCGGAAGAGGCTGGAGTCTCTGCTCAGGCTTTAGGGCTAAAGGACTAGCCGCAGTCATTTGACTGCGGCTAGTCCCTTCCTCTTAAATCTGCTGGCTAATACTCCATGGGGGGCGCTGCAGGAGCCTTTTCCTTTTCCTTGATATCAGTAACCAGGCACTCTGTGGTTAGCAGCATCATAGCGACGCTTGCTGCATTTTCCAGGGCTGCTCTGGTTACCAGAGCCGGATCGATGATCCCCTTTTCCACCATGTTGCCAAAATCATCCTTTATGGCATCATAGCCGACCCCGGGCTTGCTCTTCTTGACGGTATCAACAATCACTGAGCCCTCTCGACCGGCGTTTATGGCGATCCAGCGCAGTGGCTCCTCAAGAGCGCGCTTCACAATGGCAACCCCAACAGCTTCATCACCCTCCAGTTTGAGGTTGTCAAGTATCGGGATGGCATTAATGAGGGCGACACCACCGCCGGGGAGGATGCCTTCCTCCACTGCGGCGCGGGTGGCAGACAGCGCATCTTCAACACGGTGCTTCTTCTCTTTGAGCTCCACCTCGGTGGCGGCCCCGACTTTAATAACCCCCACACCACCAGCCAGCTTGGCCAGGCGCTCCTGGAGTTTCTCACGGTCGAAGTCGGAGGTGGTCTCCTCTATCTGAGCCTTTATCTGTTTGATGCGCATCTTAATGGCCTCTTCAGACCCCTTTCCCTCTATGATAGTGGTGTTATCCTTATCGGTGACCACCCGCCGCGCCCGACCGAGGTCAGCTACGGTGACTGAATCGAGCTTGCGTCCCCTCTCCTCGCTGATCACAGTTCCGCCGGTCAGGATCGCCATGTCCTCGAGCATCGCCTTTCTCCGGTCACCAAACCCGGGTGCCTTTACTGCAAGGCAGTTAAGGGTCCCCCTGAGCTTATTCACAACCAGGGTCGCCAGTGCCTCCCCCTCAACATCCTCAGCTATAATTAGGAGGTTCTTTGAGACCTGTAGTATCCTCTCTAGGGCAGGGAGGAGTTCAGAGACGGCAGAGATCTTCTTATCAGTGATCAGGATATAGGGGTCCTCAATCACTGCCTCCATACGCTCCGGGTTGGTGACGAAATAAGGGCTGATATAGCCCCTGTCGAACTTCATCCCCTCAACATATTCGGTTTCATAGCGTATTCCCTTTGATTCCTCCACCGTGATCACCCCGTCCTTACCCACCTTCTCCATGACCTCGGCGATCAAATCACCGATCTCCTGATCGGCGGCTGAGATGGCGGCCACCTGAGCCACCTGCTCCTTCCCAGTTATCGGGGTAGCTATCCTCTTTAGCTCATCAGTAATGGCCTTGACCGCCTTTTCGATTCCCCGTTTCATGAGCATTGGGTTTGTCCCGGCGGCGATATTCTTCATCCCTTCAGTTATCATCGC
>Ga0185342_1000785_pt1 | contig 14778 bp, 16 predicted proteins | sample ConPoolayeEmetaG_FD_128045 | JGI IMG/M metagenome (GOLD analysis project Ga0185342, IMG submission 128045) | Hot spring microbial mat communities from California, USA to study Microbial Dark Matter (Phase II) - Cone Pool mat layer E metaG... ...
CTTATCCCAACCATAGCCTTCTAACTGAGGAGAGCGGCCTCTTAGAGGGCGATCCCGACTGGCTGTGGATTGTGGATTCCCTGGATGGCACGAGCGATTTTGCGAACTTGAATCCGTTCTTTTCAGTCTGTATTGCCCTGATGCATAAAAAGGAGCTTGTTCTGGGGGTGGTCTATTCTCCGGCAATTGGGGAATTCTATCTCGCCGAGAAGGGAAAGGGGGCCTATCTCAATGGGAGGAGAATCCAGGTTTCGGGCGTCTCTCACCTTCGTCAGAGCTATGTTTTCTATTGTGAAGGGGGTGAAAAGGACAGGTTGAGAACTGCCAGGATTATCAACCGGGTTTATCCCCAAGTTATGGACCTACGGAAGCTCGGCTCGGCCGGTCTTGAGACAGCCTGGGTAGCTGCGGGAAAAGGGGAAGCCTACTTTACAACGAAAATCGAGCCATGGGATGTCGCTCCGGGGGTTTTGCTTGTCCAGGAGGCCGGGGGCAGGGTTACTGATTTTCAAGGAAATCTTTGGAGACTGGAACGAAGTGACCTCGTGTTTTCTAACAGACTGGTTCATCCTGCCCTATTAGACCTGCTCAGCGCTTAGGAGGGTAGTTATGGAACTTGTTCTTGAAACAAATCTGCCCAATCTCTACTACCGTGGGAAGGCGAGAGACATCTATGAAATGGGTGATAAGCTACTTATTGTAGCTACCGACCGCATTTCGGCCTTCGATTTTGTCTTGCCCTGCGGCATCCCCGATAAAGGGTTGATATTGAATAAGCTTTCGGCCTTCTGGTTTGAAAAGACGGCTCATCTTGTGCCCAATCACTTCATTGAAGTCGTAAATGATCTCGGCTCGCTCCATCCCTATTTTGAACCTGAAAACTGTCCTCCCTATCTTGTCAGTCGCTCGATGATCGTGAGGAAGGCGAGGCGCATTGAGATTGAATGCGTAGTTCGTGGCTATCTTGCGGGGTCAGCATGGGCTGACTATCGGGAGGGGGGTACTCTCAGTGGCATTTCCCTGCCCCGGGGGCTTAGGGAGAGTGAAAAGCTGCCAGAGCCTATCTTCACCCCAACCACCAAGGCGGAGAGCGGACATGATCAGCCCATAGATATGGATGAGGTGAGAAGACTTTTGGGCGGGGCATTGGCTGAGGAACTTCGGGAGAAGAGCCTCAAAATCTACCTCCATGCCCATGATTATGCCCTCTCCAGGGGGATCATCATCGCCGATACAAAGATGGAGTTCGGAATCGTCAACGGCGAGGTCATCCTGATTGACGAGCTTTTAACCCCTGACTCAAGCCGTTTCTGGGATGCCTATCAATATGTCCCTGGTCGCTCTCAGCCGAGCTTTGATAAGCAGCTGGTTCGAGACTGGCTTATCTCAAGTGGCTGGAATAAGGAGCCCCCTGCCCCCGCCCTACCCCCTGAGGTAATCGAGGCTACAACCCGGAGGTATCGCGAGGCATACCGGAAACTGACGGGGAAGGAACTGGTGCCTAGCTTTCGATAACGCCTTTGGTGCTGGGCATCTCCCCCGAAATTCGCTCATCGATCCTGGTTGCCCCATCAAGCGCTCTTCCCAGTGCCTTGAAGATAGCCTCGGCCTTGTGGTGGTCATTGATGCCGGCAAGGATTTTGGCATGGAGATTAAGTCTCCCCTCAATGGCAAGTGACTCGAGGAAGTGGCGGACAAGATCAGTGGGAAGCTCCCCGATGTATAGGCCAGTGAAGGAAATATCCACCACAGCATATCCCCTCCCACCGATATCCACCGCCACCAGCGCCAGAGCCTCGTCCATGGGGACAATAGCGTGAGCCATCCTGGCGATGCCCCTTCTCTCCCCCAGCGCCTGACTCAGTGTCCTTCCCAGTGATATAGCCACATCCTCGATGACGTGGTGGGGATCGGCGCCGAAATTCCCGGAGGCTGATATTTTCATATCAAATAGACCGTGCTGTGCAAGGTGGGAGAGGAGGTGATCAAATATCCTGATCCCGGTCTTAATATCGAACTTTCCACTCCCATCTATATCTAGTTCCACACTGACGCTTGTTTCTTTTGTCTCCCGAGTGATGGTTGCAAACCTGTTAGTCATGAGCTTCCTCCATCTTCTGTAATGCTTCAACCAGCCGATCGGTGTGCTCTGGCTTCCCAACGCTAATTCGAAGCAAGTTCTTCAGAAGCGGGGTATCAAAGTAGCGGACAAAGATGCCGAATCGCTGCAAGCCCTCGTAAAGCCGGCGTGCCTCCCCGTTCAAAACTGAGCAGAGGATAAAGTTAGCCTGTGAAGGGTATGGCTTCAAAAAACCTAGCCTAGCCAGTTTAGAGAAAAGCCGCTCCCGCTCCGAGATTATGGCGCGCACTCTCTCTTTAAGGCAGTCTATATCTGCCAGCGATTCCTTAACCGCAATCTGAGCGGCGGCGCTCACATTATAGGGCTGCTTTATCTTCAGGGCGTGCTCAGCAAGTCTCTTTGGGAATATGCCATAGCCGATACGCAAGCCGGCAAGCCCCGCCCACTTGCTAAAGGAGCGGAGGACGATGAGGTTCTCATAATCAGGAACAAGGTTAGCAAGGGTGACCCCGCTGAACTCGTAATATGCCTCATCGACCACTACCACCATCCCCGTCTCCACCAGCTTGATGATATCCTCTTTTGGGGTGATGTTCCCGGATGGGTTATTTGGTGATGCGATGAAGATGAGCTTGGTTCGCCTGTCGATGGCTTTCTTTACTGAAGCAACATCCACGGCAAAGCGCTCATCCCTCGGGATCTCGACCACCCTCCCGCCGCAGACACTGGTGCTAAAGGGATACATGCCGAATGTAGGGGCGCAATTTATCACCTTATCTCCCGGCTTGAGAAAGAGGCGCAATATGAGGTCGATGAGCTCATCGCTGCCGGCGCCGGCCACAATATGCTCAGCGCCAATGCCGACATACCCCTCGAGAGCTTTCCTTGTCTCGCGCTGCTCCGGGTCGGGATAGAGGTGGTAGTAGCGATAGTCAGCGAGGGCTCGCTGAACATGTGGTGAGCAGCCATAGGGGTTCTCGTTCCCATCGAGTTTTATCACCCCTTCGGGCGGGATGCCGGCTCGCTCGCCCAGAACCTCCAACGGAACAATTGGAATATAGGGCTCAAGCGCAATAAGCTCCTGCCTTATCAGCCTTTCAACCTTTGCTTGCCTTACCAAGCCAACCCTCCAGTGCCCGGGCGTGGGCGGTTAGCCCCTCAGCACGGGCGATGATTGCGGCAGCAGGACCTAACTCTTTCAAGGTCTCATCATCCAAAGCGACCAGGCTTATAACCTTTGTGAAATCGCCAACCGTGAGGGCAGAGCTGAAGCGGGCCGCTCCCCCTGTTGGCATGACATGGCTCGGTCCCGCAATATAGTCGCCTATAGCTTCTGGGGAGCCGAGAAAGATACCCCCCGCATTCCGGATCCTGTCCAGGTAGCTCCGGGCATTGCTTACCATTAAGGACAAGTGCTCCGGGGCATAATCATTGACCAGATCGATAGCCTCGTCTATGCTGGCTGCTACTATTATCCCACCCCTAGTCTCCAGTGACTCTCTAGCGATGTCGCGCCGCTCAAGTCCCACAAGCTGGCGCTTCACCTCTTGGCTGATCCTCTCGGCTAACTCGGGCGAGCTGGTGATCAGGATAGCAGAGGCTAGAGTGTCGTGCTCTGCCTGAGCCAGAAGCTCCGCAGCACAGAGAGCAGGATCGGCGGTCTCATCGGCGATTATGACCGTCTCGGTAGGCCCCTCTAGGGCATCGATTCCCACCCAGCCATAGACCATCTTTTTAGCTAAAGTGACGAACAGCCCACCGGGCCCGTAGACCTTGTCTACCTTGGGAATCGACTGTGTGCCGAAGGCTAGGGCGGCGATAGCCTGAGCCCCACCGACCTTAAAAATGCGGCTGGCTCCGGCGATATCCGCCGCCACCAGTGTGGGAGCTGGAACCTCGCCGTCTCCCTTGGGAGGGGTGGTAATGATGACCTCCTCTACCCCGGCCACCCTGGCGGGGATTGCTATCATAAGCACTGTTGAAGGGTAGCAGGCGGTCCCTCCGGGGACATAGATGCCAATTCGCTCCAGTGGCCGAACGAGTTGCCCCAGCCCTTTGTCAACCCAGCTAGTTCTCCTATGGGCGAGGTGAAAGGTTTGAATCCTTTCAGCGGCGAGGCTGAGCGCGGAAATAAGCCCCTTTTCCACCTTCCCATAGGCGCTGGCAATCTCTTCCTTGCTCACCTCAAGACGGTCGAGCTCCACCCCGTCAATCCTTCTGGTATAGTTGAGGAGAGCGAGGTCGCCCTTGAGACGCACCTCGTCGATGATTCGCTCCACCGCCTGCTCCGGAGCCAGCTCCTCCCCGAAAACAACCTTTATCTTTTGTCTTAGCGGCGGGACATCACGGAGTTCAAGGGGGGAACGCCGCAGCAGGGTGGCTTTTGCGATCTGGATATTTTGGACTATTCTCAATTCAGATATTCCTCAGCCGCAACTATAGACTCGTCTACCGCCCTCTCCCTGAATCTCCGGATTCGCTCTGGGGTGACATACTGGATTGTTCGCTCAACCATGGTGGGGAGGGCGGTGAGAAACAGCTCCAGTCCCTCGGGATCAACCATCCGGCGGGGGACGAGGAACCTCTCGGCAAAGAATGGAAAGAGCGACCAATCAGGCGGGCGCTCAACCATTTTCAGGATAAACTCATGCCACCTTCTGAGCGTGGCGGTGTCAACAAATCTGGGGTTGACCTCTGGATCCCAATGCTCAAGTTGTTGCCGAATCTCCTTCATCCTGGCTTTATTGACCCGCTCTCGAATATCAAGCTCATATTGTAGTGCCCTGTCCGTTATATTAGCCATGGGATCGTTAGCCATGGGTGAGGAAGGGCCAAAGAAGGGACGGTAAATGTCGATGATCCAGACCTCGTCGGTAATAAGGTGTGAGAGGTAGCCGGCAATAAGGGCACTTGTTGCCTCACCCAGCCCCGTCCCTTTGGCAAGATAAGGATGAGCCTCGAAGATGAGTTTCACCCCACTTTCGCTATTCTCCTTCCCAAGATCGAAGAAATGGCTTTCCACCCTTGCTATGCCGGTGATTATGTGAACATCGGGCAGGGTGGCACCTATGAGGTAGTTTCCCGGATTTCTCTCCACTATGGGATGATTTAGTTTTGCTGCTGCTTCCTTGGCGATATTAAGGTGGAGGCAAAGCGGAGGCAATGCTCACCCCTTTGCGATCTATGGAATTATCTGCCCCGGTGAGTATCTGAGCATATCTTGAGCCCCGAGGCGTTTAAGCGTCACAACAACCTCTCTGTACTGGCTCCTTGGCACAACGAAATCGATTCGAGACCACTCTTTTCCCTTAACTACCGATACCTCTTTCATTGCCGGTAGCATTTTCTGTGCCTTTCCCAGCTCTTTAGTTGGAATATTGGCAAAGATGTGGAAGCTCTCTCTGGCTCTAACCACACCATCCAGCGCCATCCGTATCTGCTCTATCTTCTCCGACTTCCAGGGGTCTTTCAGCGAATCCTTGTTGGCAATGAGCTTGGCAGTTGAGGAGGCGAGAACTATGTCTATGACCTTCAAATCGTTTTCGCGCAGCGTTCGCCGGCTTGTTGTATTGTCGATAATGGCCTCAGCATCCTCTGGTGGTTTTGCCTCGGTGGCTCCAAATGAAAGAATAAGCCTCACCGGGGATTTGGTTATCCTTCTTGACCAGGGGGTGATGACTGACGGCCCCTCTTGAGCCCTTTTGCGGTAGCACTCCTGGCTTACAATATACTCTTCGGCAAGACGCAGGTATTCAGTCGAGATTCTAATTCCCCTTTCCCAATACTTGTCCAGTAGCTCCTCAAAGGAGTTGACGTTGGCTAGCGCGTTTGGGACGGCGAGGACTATTTCTACCCCCCCAAACCTGAGGTCGCAAAGCTCCTCAACATCCGCTTTGGTCTCCTTGATCCAATCATGCCCGGTAATACCGATATCATGGAACCCCTCCTCGACATAGATTGGAACCTCTTGTGCCCTAAGCACCTTGAGCGATATTTCGCTATCATCGACCGAAGGTCTATAGCCGCGGGCATCCGGGTCGTAGCCTCTTATTTGATATGCCCCCTCTCGAAGAACTCCTAAGGTGTCAGCTTGAAGATGTCCCAATGGGAGGGCGAAATTCAACCTTCTCTCTCGACTTTCCATGTAATAGCTTCCTCCTGCCTCTTGAGAAATGCTGCCTTATTCTACACCAATTCGCTACGCCATTCAACATGTGGCCTTATTTGCAAAAGTGGCATAGTCTAATTATAATGCTACGGGATTATCCTATGCGCAGAGTGATATTTCTTCTCTTAGTGTTGCTGATGGCTAGCGTCCTTCTGGCACAGGGGGCGGGCGCTGCCGGCTCTGATGTCTATGTTCTCACGGTTGATGGGACGATCAACCCCCCTGTTGCTGGCTACATAGACCGTGGCATCACGCTTGCCGAGGATCGTGGAGCGAGTGTCTTGATAGTTGAGCTTAGCACCCCCGGCGGGCTACTCTCCTCAACGCAGGACATCGTGGAGCGAATCTTGGAGGCTAGGGTCCCAGTAGTGGTATATGTGAACCGCTGGGCTGGCTCCGCCGGGGCCTTCATCACCATTGCTGCTCACGTGGCTTCGATGGCGCCAGCGAGTCGCATCGGTGCCTCGACCCCGGTGAGCCTTGAGGGTGAGATGACTGAGGAGATGCAGCGCAAGATAACGGAAGATACCGCCGCTTGGATGAGGAGTGTTGCCGAGGCACGCGGTCGCAATGTTGAGGCGGCGGAGGCGACGGTTCGTGAGGCTGCCTCCTATACCGATGTCCAGGCGCTTGAACTCAATCTTATCGACCTGCGTGCTGATAGCCTCAGCTCCCTCATTTCTCAGCTTGATGGAATGGAAGTCACCCTCGATAACGGTGAGAGGGTGATCATCGATATTCAAGACCCGACTCCAGTTTACATAAATATGAATGCGATGGAGCATCTTCTCTCAACGATTGCCGATCCCAACATCGCCTATATCCTATTCACCATAGGTATGCTCGGTCTCATCATAGAGCTATCCAACCCGGGCTCGATCTTCCCAGGGGTGGTGGGCGCCATCTCGATGCTTCTTGCCCTCTATTCCCTGGGCACCCTTGATGCCTATTGGGGTGGAGTGCTGCTCCTGGTCCTGGCGTTTGTTTTCTTTATTGCCGAGCTACTCGTTACCAGCCACGGATTGTTAACTCTGGGAGGTGTTGCTTCGCTTGTCATGGGCTCACTTATTCTTTTTAGCGGTAATCCCCTACTGCCTCCGATAAACAAGGGCCTTATAGTTGGGATGGTATCGGTGGTTACCATCTGCATTGTCCTGGTTATCTGGGCGGTAGTTCGTGCCCATCGCCGGAGGGCAACCACCGGATACGAGGGGCTTTTGGGAAGAGTGGCAGTGGCGCAGACACCGCTTGACCCTGAGGGGATGGTCTTCATTGAAGGGGAAAGATGGAAGGCAATAGCCGAGGGCGGTAAAGTCGAACCTGGAGAGGAGGTGATAATTACCAAGGTTGAGGGATTGAAAGTCTGGGTAACCAAGTCTAAATAGGAGGTGAAAAATTGAATTGGATCGTCTGGGCTTTAGTGGCAGTAGCGGTGATCATAGTCCTCTCGGCGGCGATCAAGATCGTGCAAGAGTATGAGCGTGGGGTGATCTTCCGATTGGGGAGGCTGGTGGGGGCGAGGGGTCCCGGTCTTTTCTTTATCATCCCCTTTGTTGAGCGGATGAGGAAGGTCGATCTCCGTGTGGTCACCATGGATGTGCCGGCGCAGGAGGCGATAACCAGAGACAATGTGACGGTGAAGGTGAATGCGGTGGTCTATTTCAGGGTGATGAACCCTGAGGACTCTGTGGTCAAGGTTTTCGATCATGTGAGGGCAACCTCCCTGATCTCTCAGACCACCCTTAGAAGTGTCCTCGGTCAATCACAGCTCGACGAACTGCTCGCCGAGCGGGATAGGCTTAACCAAAAGCTTCAACAGATTATCGACGAGCAGACCGAGCCGTGGGGGGTTAAGGTGAGTGTGGTTGAGATCAAGGATGTGGAGCTTCCTCAGACGATGCAGCGAGCTATGGCGGCTCAGGCTGAGGCGGAGAGGGAGAGGAGAGCGAAGATTGTACATGCCGAGGGTGAATATCAAGCAGCAGAAAGGCTTGCCCAGGCGGCGGCTGTGATTGCTACCCAGCCGGCGGCTCTGCAGCTCCGCTATCTCCAAACCCTAACCACCATAGCCACTGAGAGGACTAACACGGTGATATTCCCCCTGCCTCTGGACATCTTAAACGCCTTTATGGCGAGTAGAAGAGTTCCCGGGGGCGAGGGGACTAACTAAGAAAACAGTTTTCTGGGCGGGGCACCAAAGGTGCCCCGCCCATCTCGCCTAAGTATGGGCTAGCACACCACCATCGGCGAAGAAGGCCTGTCCTGTGATGTAGTCACAGGCGTCTGAGGCCAAGAAGACCAGCAATGCCCCTAAATCTGCTGGGCGACCGAGGCGCCGCACCGGTATATAGCGCACCAGGGGATCCTTCAGTTGTTCCTCCTCGCTGATAGTCTCCTCAGAGAGCCAGCCATGTCCCAGGGCATTAACCCTGATATTGTCTCGTGCCCACTCTTGGGCTAGAGCCCTGGTGAGCTGAATTACGCCGCCCTTGGCGGCGCAGTAAGCAGCACTATTGGATAAACCCCTCATCGCAAGGCCGGAGATAACGTTTATAATCCTCCCCCTCTTCTGTGCTACCATATGCTTGCCCACCGTCTGAGAGCAGAGGAAAACCGTGGTCAGGTTGGTATTTATCACCCGGTGCCATTCCCCTTCGGTTACCTCCAGGAAGGGTTTGGCAAACTCAAGGTCTGGGCTATTTACCAGGATGTCGATCTTGCCGAACTGCGAGATTGCCATCTCAACCATCTTTTCGATGTCGGAGGATTTGGAGATATCAGTGGGGATGGCGATGGCCCTCCGACCCATCTGGCGCACCTCTTTGGCTGTCTCCTCGATTGCCTTTTTACTCGAGGCAGCGAGGACGATATCGGCACCTGCCTCCGCCAGCGCAAGAGCCAGGTGCTTTCCCCAACCTTTGCCGTTTCCAGTTATTATGGCCACCTTGCCCTCTAGGTTAAATTCGCTGAGAACCATGGTAAACTGTCCTTTCTTGGTTATTTATCCAAAGGGATGACAGGGGCGTACCCGGTAGTGGCATATCCGCCGGCCAGCCCTCCGCCATCCGCAATAAAGATTTGACCGGTTACATAGTCTGCGGCGTCAGAGGCGAGATAAACAGCCAGGGGGCCCATCTCCCTTGGCTCACCAACCCGCCCCACCGGGATGAAACGACCCCTGGACTCGATGTACTGTCTCACCTCGGGGATATCCATGGGTGCAGTGGCGAAGAAACCGGGCACAATGCAGTTCACCCGGATGCCATCCCTTGCCCAGGTTAGCGCCAGTGACTTGGTGAGCAGAATCACCCCCGCCTTGGCAGCAGCATACATAAAGACGTCCCGGTCACCCCTTAGCCCGTAACCGGATGCGATATTGATCACCCTTCCGCTCTTTCGCTCCACCATGTGCCTGCTCACCGCCCGGCAGCAATAGAATGTCCCGGTCAGATTGGTGTCTATTCCGCGGCGCCACTCTTCGTCGGTTATATCCCAGATCGGTTTTCTCTGGTCTCCCCCGCCTGCGTTATTGATCAGTATATCCACCTTGCCAAACTCGGAGATAGCCTTTTCCACCATCGCATTCACCTGCCGGGAATTGGTGACATCAGTGGGGATAGCGATTGCCCTTCTCCCCATCGCCCTCACCTCAGATGCCGTCCCCTCAATGGGTTCAACCCTCCGGGCGGCAACTACAATGTCAGCACCAGCCCTTGCCATCGCATGGCACATAGCCTTCCCCAGACCGGTGCCGCCACCGGTAACGATGGCAACCTTACCCTCTAGGCTTAAACTTTCTAAAACCATCTCCCACCTCCAATTAGTTATGTGCGCAGCATTACATCCCCGGCTATGATCTCAACAAGGCTCTCATCGGGGCGCCGTAGCCAGAGATGTCCCTCACTGTCAACGGACTCGGCGTACCCCTCAAGCTCCTCATCCTCATCGCCCATCTTCACCCGCACCTGCCTCCCCAGTGTCTCTAGACGGCGCAGCCACTTCTTGTGGATATCCTCCCCGTGAAGCAGTGCCTTATAGAGCTGCTCAAATTCCAAAAGCAGAGCTCTCAATACCTCCAGGCGAGAGACCTCTTCCCTGAGCACGACGCGGAGGCTGGTAGCAGTGTCCTTGATTTCGGGGATGGTTGATGGGTCGAGGGTGATGTTCACCCCGATTCCGACGACAGCGGAGTTAACCACCTCATCCTGGATATCGCCCTCAATAAGCATACCACTTACCTTCTTTCCTTCGATGATAATGTCATTGGGCCACTTAATTGTGGGCTTTATTCCAGTTGTCTTTTCGATGGCCTGTGCCGTCGCCAGGGCGGCAACCATATTGAGGCGTGATAGCTGAGCCAGATTTGGCTTAACGATTATTGAAAGGAGTATGCTGCTTCCTGGTGGGGAAAGCCACTTTCGCCCCGCTCTTCCCCTTCCTGCTGTCTGCTCATCGGTGATAACAATAGTCCCCTCCGCTGCCCTATTGCTCACCGCCTGCTTTGCAATATCCATAGTGGAGGTAGTGACTGGCAAATAAAGAATATTCTTACCAACAAACTCCGTCCTGAGGTCACGGTAGATGGCAAGCTCGGACATCTTTTCCTCTTGCACCTGTTGTCTTTGCCTTTTTATGCGGGCGATCTGCTCTTTCTGTAATTCTGCTATTCTCTCCCTGGGCATGCCCAGGGTCTCGCCATAGACATTATAATCGTTGTTCGGGAGAGGGGCTGAATTTGGGATGTTATGCGCCTTGTCAGGCATGTCGTCTACCTCCCACGGTATGTCGCGTGACCAGCTTGGCTATAGTTTGACACTTCCTCGGCATAAAGTCAATGCTTTCTAGCGAGCCAGATTCACGGGGCATCGATTGACCTGCTCTCGTTGACAGTGGGATTCTCCTGAACTAGAATGGGCTCGATGGCGAGCCGAGCGAAGCAGCTATACGAGCTACAAGAGCTTGACCTTGAGATTGAAGCCTGGAGAGAGGCTCTGAGGCGGCTGGAGAGCGAGTTGAGGGAGAACCACGCCTTGATTGAAGCACGATCAAAGCTTGCTAGGGAAAAGACCCGCCTGGCTGAGCTTGAAAGGGAGCAGCGAACCACCGAATGGGAGATAGAGGACCTCGCGGCAAAGATCGCCTCCTTGGAGGGGAAGCTCTACGGGGGATCGATAAGGAATCCCAAGGAGTTGACAAAGCTTCAGGATGAGGTGGAGCACCTGAAGCTTAGCCTGAGGGAGAAGGAGGACAGGGCTCTCGATATTATGAGCCAGGTCGAGTCTTCCCAAGCCAAGGTCTTGGCAGCAAGCAGTGATTTGGAATATATTGAGCGGGAGTGGGGTGAAAGGCAAGCAAAGCTCCTGAGGGAACAGGGTGAAGTGAAGGAGAGGCTCATCTCCCGGGAGCAGAAGCGGCGTAGCCTAGTGGCACAGATTGACCACAAAAGCCTGGAGCTATATGAGGAGCTGAAGACAAAAAAGCAGGGAAGAGCGATAGCCAGGATAGAGCGTGGGATGTGTCAGGGGTGCCGGATCACCCTCCCCTTGAGCGAGCTGCAACGGGCTAGATCGGGCGAGGAACTGGTGCAGTGCAGCAGCTGCGAGCGGATCTTATATATGGATTAGTATGAGGGGAAAGCGCCTGATTATTTACACTGACGGTGCCGCAGAGCCCAACCCGGGTCCCGCCGGAATAGGTATCGTCATCGTCGATGAATGGGGAAGGGTGATAGCCGAGATATCAAAGGCTATCGGCAGAAAAACAAATAACCAGGCGGAGTACGAGGCGCTCATCGTTGGGCTGGAGACAGCAGCAGGACTGGATGTAGAGGATATCGAGGTGAGAGCCGATTCCCAACTTCTGGTGAGGCAGCTTACGGGGCAGTACCGGGTGAGGAAGCCGGGGCTAAAGCCACTATATGAGAAAGTCCATCAGCTTCTGGAAAAATTTCACTCTTTTAAGATAGTCCATATCCCAAGAGAAGAGAACAGGGCAGCGGATGCCTTAAGCCACAGGGCGCTCAGTGGACATTGCTGATTGACTTCCCTTGCTTCTTATGGTAAGCTAAATTTAGCCAAGTAAACTGGGTGACCGCGGGAAGACGTGTTCTTCCTGAGGAAAGTCCGAACTCCACCGGGCAGGATGCTGGGTAACTCCCAGGAGGGGTGACCCTACGGAAAGTGCCACAGAAACATACCGCCGCGATCAGTCGCGGTAAGGGTGAAATGGTGAGGTAAGAGCTCACCGCTCTGATGGAGACATCAGTGGCGGGCAAACCCCATCCGGAGCAAGACCAAATAGGGGGGAAGAGGACGCCCGGCCTCGCTATCACCCTCGGGTTGGTCGCTTGAGGTGGCGGGTAACTGTCACCCCAGATAAATGGTCACCACCCCGACAGCGTCGGGGAACAGAATTCGGCTTAGAGGTTTACTTGGCCGTGGGGAGGGAAGGGACTTTCATCCCCTCCCTCCCTTATGTTTCTGGTTCGGCCCCTTAATAGATAACCTGCTCCTCCAGGCTCTGGATCTCGTAGCTCGTGCCCAGTAGCTCGCCGAAGACATAGGAATTATGCTGCCCAGGCAGGGGAGCGGGGCGGCGAACCTTTGCCGGGTTGCCGACGTTTATCTCCTTCAGAATTTCATAGGTGAGCCCCAGCTCCTCCATCAACTTTGGCGGCTTATCCCTAACCAGTATGTCCGCCCACCAGGCAAGGGCAAGGAATATCTTCTTGCGGTGGATTTCTTGGGGTCGAGGGTTACCCTTAGCTTGTTGGTGTTGAGATGGAGGAGAGCCCGCTCCGCTGCCGGTCAGCCATAAGCTTGGTGCAGTAAGGGCCGGCTACAAAGCTGGCGTATTCTAAAACCCTTACCCCTTCAAAAGCCTTTTCTGTAATACTCGCTGCCACCAATAGTTAGAACTTATGGTGGTATTTGCTTTCATCAAAGGATGGTAAGCACTAACTGCTGATAACTGTGTGGGCTCTCACCTCTAAGTCAGCCTAGAAGGATGGGCTATTTCTTGACCCCTGAGTGCATCACTTGAAGAAGTGGGTGGCGGGTGTTAAAATTTGGAACAAATTCCCTGAGTAATCTTTAAGGAGTTGCCATTTATCTGGCGTCATGGTAAAAAGATGGAGAGCCTGTCCCGGCTGACAAATGGTGGAGGTAAAGATGGTGCGGCAGTTTGGTAGTCATGAATTTGAGTTCGACAAAATCAAGGTAGGCGAAGAGTTCGAGCCGCTGGAGTTCATCGTCACCAAGGAGATGGTTGAGAGGAACGCCTGGGCCAATGATGATTATAACCCGTGGTATATGGAGGATTCCCCATTTGGAGGGCGAATTGCCTCACCAACCTTCCTGGGAATGCAGGCACTAGAGCAGTTTTTCAGGCACTTTGCTTACCCTCCCGGTGGCGCTGTCCACGCCAAGCAGGAGTACGAGTTCATCAACCCCATTAAGGTGGGAAAGAAATACAAGATGACCGGGAGGATAGAGGACAAGTACACCAGGAAGGGGAGGGACTACGTTGTAAGTGAGCATTTGGTTGTTGACGAGGACGGGGTGGAGATCGTCCGCATGAAGGTTGTCGGAGGGACTCCGGTCGTTCCCCTCCTCAGGGATAAAGCTATCGGAGGAGCAGGATGAGCACGCTTCCTATCGATCCCACAGCATTTCGGCCGATGAGGGTCACTGCCAGCAGGGAGACGGAGGTTGGTTTTGAGCTTGAGCCTATTACAAAGAAGGTAACCCTGGATAAGATGCGCCTCTACGCCGGGTGGCCAGCGAGCAGGAATATCCACACCGATTACCAAGTGGCCCAAAGTATGGGGCTTCCCCAGCCGATTGGAACGGGCATGCAGACCGCCGAATACGTAGGGGAACTGCTCATCAAATTCTTTGGCGTTGGCTACCTCGGAGGCAAAATCTCTATCACCTTTACTGGCATGGTTTTGCCAGACGATGAGATAACCACCAGGGGGATTGTCCGGGAGAAGGTGACCGAGGGCGACGCAGTCAGGCTGATTCTTGATGTGTGGTGCGAGAATCAGCACGGGCAGAAGGTGGTTGTCGGTACCGCCAGCGGCCTTGTGCGCTAACCATCATCCGACTAAAAGGAGAAAAGGGGGCAACCAATTATGTCTTACAAGAATGTTCTTTTTGAAAGGGAGGACAGCATTGCAACAATAACCCTAAACCGACCGGAAAAATTGAACGCATTGAACTTCGAATTAATTGAAGAGGTTGTTCAGGCCTTTGAGAAATGCCATAATGACGACGAGATAAGGGCAGTTGTGCTCACCGGCGCTGGTCGGGCATTTAGCGCTGGTGACGATGTGAGTGGGATGGGGGAACGTCCGCCTGTGCCGCGGCGGCTAGGGTGGGAAAGGCTGGGGGCCTTTTTCCCTATTTGCAAAGCGGTAAAGGACATACCCAAGCCTGTAATAGCTGTCATACCCGGAATTGCCTATGGTGCTGGCTTCGAGATCTGCCTCTGGTGTGACTTCAGGATAGCCTCAGAGAGGGCAAGGTTT
>Ga0185342_1000789_pt1 | contig 14747 bp, 10 predicted proteins | sample ConPoolayeEmetaG_FD_128045 | JGI IMG/M metagenome (GOLD analysis project Ga0185342, IMG submission 128045) | Hot spring microbial mat communities from California, USA to study Microbial Dark Matter (Phase II) - Cone Pool mat layer E metaG... ...
CTTTCCCCTTTCTCGATTCAAACTCCGCAATGGCCTGGAGGTCGTCCTGTCTGAGGATGATTCTCTTCCCATAGTCTCGGTTGTCGTGGCCTACGGCGCTGGCTCTATCTATGAGGAGCCGGGCAAGACCGGGCTAGCCTATCTTCTCGAAAACATGATGTTTCAAGGCTCGGTGAACATCGGGCCGATGCAGCATATCAGTTATATCGATAAGGTCGGGGGGGTGCCTAACGCCAGCACGACCGAAGACATCGTCTATTTTTACCAGACTCTTCCGGCCAACCAGTTGGCCCTCGCCCTCTGGCTCGAATCCGACCGGATGAGATACCTCGAGATAAACCCGGCCAAGGTGGAGGAAATCAAGACTTCCCTGGTCGAGGAAATCCGTCAACGTTGCTCGGCCGAGCCGTATCTCGAAAGCTTCTGGGCTTTCGACCGTCTCCTCTACCCTGGCTTCGCCCACAGCCATCCAGTGATCGGTCGAGAAGAGGACATCCGGCGGCTGAGCGCCGAGGATGTCCGCGATTTTTACGAGACATTCTACGTGCCTAACAACGCGGTTCTTTGCATTGTCGGCAACATTAACCTGGACAGGACAAAGGAGCTTGTCGAAAAATACTTCGGCTCCATCCCCCCGGGCAAGGTGTTGCCCCTCTTCCTCCCGCCCCGACCGCCAGAGAAGAAGGCCCGCGCTGAATCCTTTCACGAACCCCTTGCCGCCTCGCCCGCCTTCCATCTTGGTTTTCGCACGGCCGCGCCCTACACGCAGGATTTCTATGCCCTTACTCTTCTTGATTATATTCTCCTGAAGGGGAAGACTTCCCGCCTCTATAGAAAAATTATCACCCGAGAAAACCTGGCCATCTACCTCAGCGGCGGCCTGGAGAAAAGGAAGGATGCGGCGGTGCTCAAGATTTTTGCCGTGACGAACAACGAAACGATGGTCGAAATCTGTCAGAAGGCCATCTTTTCCGAGCTCCAGAAGTTGCGGACGGGTTTTGTCTCCGATAGCGAGCTCGAGAAAGCCAAGAATCTCTTCCGGCGGGATTATTTCCGGCGGTTCTCGACGACAGCGGACAAGGCCCTTTTCCTGGCTGAAATGTATTTTTCGCCCATTGGCCTGGACAATGCCGCCGCCGAATTGAAAAGGTACCTTCGTGTCACCCCCTTTGAGTTGAACGCTGTGGCTGGCCGTTACCTCATTCCTGAGAATAGCGTGATCCTCAACGTCAGGACCCGATGACCAGACGGAAAAAGAAGCTCCCCCTCGCTGGGCTCCTGATTTTTCTCATGGGAATTAGCGTAGCTGCTCAGGAGAGGTTCAGAAAATCGCCCCCCGTCCCCGACCCTTTGGCCCAGCTCAAGCTGCCAGCCATCGAATCGGTCAAGCTGAGCAATGGCCTGACCGTGGCCGTGGTGACGACCAAGAACCGCCCGGTCATCGCTCTTGAGCTTGTTGTCCAGGCCGGGGAAGTTTGGTCTCCCGAGGGGCTGCCCGGGCTGGCGGCCTTTACGGCTGAAATGCTCGGACGTGGCACGCTCAGCCTTTCCGCCGCTGACATAGAAGAGAGGGTCGAATCGATGGGCGGCAGCCTGACCATCACCACCTCCCCTGATGTTACCCGTTTTTCCCTGCATTGTCTTGACGAATACCTCGACGCGGCGCTCGAGATCATGAGCCGGATGATTCTGGAGCCCGCCCTGGCCACAAAGGAGATCACTGCCCTAAAGAGAATCCAGTACTACGATATTCTGGAGAAACAACGCGACCCTGACTTTGTTGGACGGCGCCAGCTCCTCCGGCTTCTTTTCCGCGACCATCCCTACCGAAATGCTTTCTACAACGAGGATGTGATCAAGAACATCAACCGGAAGGATATCCTCGCCTTTTACGAGAAATACTACCGGCCGAACAATGCGGCGCTTATCCTCACCGGAAACGTGAGCCTGACCACGGCTTCGAGAAGGGTGAGCCACCATTTCAACACGTGGCGGACAGCTGATATCGACCGGGGCTCTATCCCCGCGCCGCAGCCGAACGGGGAAGCCCGCGTGTGTTTGGTCGATGTCCCCTTGGCCAAAGAAGCAACTCTCGTTATCGGCAACGTTATCTTCCCTCTGGGAGACCCTGATTATTTCCCCTTTGCCGTCCTCAATCAGGCTCTTGGCGGCACCCCCAACAGCCGGCTTTTCATGAACCTCCGTGAATCCAAGGGCTACGCTTATTTTGCCTTCAGTCGGACAGAGTTTTTCCGTTACGGTGGTGTGTTTTCCGTCCAGGCCAGGGTTGTCCCCTCGGCCTGCCAGGCTGCTGTCCAGGAAATCTTAAGAGAACTCCACACGCTGACCCGGGAGAAAATCTCGACCTTTGAGATTGAGCAGGCCAAATCTCAGCTCATCGGCAATTTCCCTCTTCAGGTGGAAAGGCCATCCCAGCTGGCCGACCGGGTGGCCGAGATGGTCGCCTATTCGTTGAGCGCCGCCCACTGGGAAAGGTTCTACGATAGCATCATGCTCATTGACGCCGAGCGGGTTTATCAGGTCGCGCTTCGCTATCTTGAGCGGCCGCCGATAGTCATCATTGTTGGGGACAGGAGCCGGCTGGCCGAGTTCCTTGACGGATTCGACAAAATCGAGGTCTATGATGCCCGAGGTAATCTCCAGTATACTCTAACCAAGGGAGGCGAAGAATGAGAATCGTCGAGTGCGTGCCCAACTTCAGTGAAGGAAGGGATAAGGAAAAGATCAAGCTGATTACTCGCGAGATCGAGCTTACGCCCGGTGTGAAACTACTTGATGTCGACCCGGGTGAGAGCACAAACCGGACTGTGGTTACGTTCATCGGTTCGCCCGAAGCAGTCAAGGAAGCAGCCTTCCGGGCCATTCGTCGGGCCGCAGAGGTCATCGACATGACCAAACACAAAGGGGCCCACAGTCGCATTGGCGCGACTGACGTCTGTCCCTTTGTGCCGGTCTCGGGTGTCACCATGGAGGAGTGCGTTGCCCTGGCCCACGAGCTCGGCCGCCGCGTGGCCGAAGAATTGCATATCCCTGTCTATCTCTACGAAGAAGCGGCCCAGCGGCCGGAGCGCCGCAACCTGGCCACGATTCGGGCTGGCGAGTATGAGGGATTGCCCGAGAAGCTCAAGGACCCGGCGTGGGCGCCCGATTACGGCGAGCCGGTCTTTAACCCTCGGTCCGGAGCCACCGTCATCGGAGCGCGCGAGTTCCTCATTGCTTACAACATCAACCTCAACACCCGTGACCGCCGGCTGGCCCACGAGGTTGCGCTTAACCTCCGCGAGAGTGGTCGGGCCAAGCGCGATGCGGAAGGAAACATCCTCCGGGATGCTGAGGGCAAGGCCATCATGGTTCCTGGCCGTTTTCGCCACGTCAAGGCGGTCGGCTGGTATGTGGAAGATTACGGCGTGGCCCAAATCTCAATCAACTTCACCAACTACAAAATGACGCCCGTCCATCTTGTCTTCGACGAAGCCGTCAAGGAGGCAGAGAAGCTCGGCCTCCGCGTTACCGGTAGCGAGCTCGTCGGGCTGATTCCCAAAGAAGCTCTGCTCATGGCTGGGCGTTATTATCTGGAAAAACAGGGCAAGAGCCCCGGTGTTCCCGAAGAAGAGCTCATCCGGGTGGCCGTCCTTTCCCTGGGGCTCAACGATGTCACGACCTTTGAGCCCGAAAAGAAAATCATCGAATACCAGTTCAAAGAGGAAGGTCCCCGACTGGTCGACCTGAAGCTCCGCCAGTTCGCCAACGAGCTATCCATGGACTCCCCCACCCCGGGCGGGGGAAGCGCTGCCGCTCTCGTGGCCGCCCTGGCGGCTGCTCTCACTTCCATGGTCGCCAACCTCACTGTTGGGAAGAAAGGTTACGAGGAAGTGGCCGAAGAGATGAAAAAGGTGGCCAGGAAAGCGCAGGAGCTCAAGGATGAATTGCTTGTTGCCGTGGACGAGGACACACGGGCATTTAACCTGGTCATGGACGCCTACCGACTTCCCAAATCCACTGAAGAACAAGCCAGGGAAAAAGAGGCGGCTCTGGAGAAGGCATCCAAACAGGCAACCCTTGTTCCTTTCGGGGTGATGGAAAAATGCCTCCTCCTTCTTGACGCCGCAGGGGCTGTGACCGAAAGAGGCAACAAGAATTCCCTGAGCGATGCGGGCGCCGCCGTGGTGCTGGCGGAAGCAGCGGCCGAGGCTGCTTACTACAATGTGCGAATCAACCTGCCCAACATCCAAGATCGCTCTTTTCGGGAGGAGGTGCTCAGCCGGGCAGAAAGCCTGCGGCAGAAAGCCATCCAGGCTGCCGCTGACCTCAAGGCTCGAGTGGGCGCTGAATTAAGCGCTTCCTGAGAAACGGAGCCGCCCCTCCCTTGGGGTGAGGGTCCAGGGCTCAAAAATCACCCCCGTCATCACCCAATCAGGGCATTGAAGGAAGCGCCTTTCTCCTCCAGAATGATTTTCTCCCGTGAAGAAAAGTATGCATTTCAAATTGCCGGTCGCCAGCCAGGGCTTGCGGCGAAGGCTGAGGGCGATCATTGCCATCGCCGCCGCATTTCTTCTCTTTTCTTCTATCATTGAGTTTGTTCCCGATTATGCCCGAAGGACAGGGTTGCCTTCGGTGACCCGGTCGATCCTGACGGTTGGCCTGGTCATCATTCTGCTCATATCCCTGAGCGGCCTGATGGCATTGGAAAAGATGAGCGGTCTCATTATCAGGGACAGCCTGACCGGCCTCTTCAGCCAGAATTATGTCCGCCATCGGCTGGAGGAGGAATTTTACCGGGCTCAGCGTTACAACCATCCGCTCAGCCTCCTCCTTGTCGATATCGACAACCTCAAAGAGGTGAACAGCCAGTTTGGCCGGACAGCTGGCGATCATCTCCTCAAGTATTTCGCTCAGGTGATCCTGGAAACGGTCCGGCCCTCGGATATCCCGGCGCGATACGGCGGCGAAGAATTCTTGATCCTTTTGCCCGAAACAGATAGGAGCGAGGCTGGGGTTGTGGCAGAGAGGTTGCGGAACAAAGTCACCAGCCGTCCTTTCCGCATTGATGTTCGCACGGGCGATATTGATTTTACCATTAGCGTCGGGGTCTGCACCTATCCCTATTCGGGCGAAAATGCCGAACAACTCATCGCTCTGGCCGACCTCGCCCTCGATGAAGCCAAAAGAAACGGCAAGAACAAAGTCGCCGTCTACAACCCGCATTGACCCGAAATTGCCGATAAAAGCACCCGACGGGTCCTTCCTTCGCCTCGCCATCTGATTACCCGTCAAGTCTTCAAGCCCCATCTCTCGGCTTTTCCTAATGGCGCGGCGGGTGTAAAATAAAAATCTGGAAAGGAGAAGCCAATGAGAGTTCTGCTGGTGGTGGATATGCTCAAGGATTTCGTCGAGAAGGGAGGAGCGCTCGACTGCGGTGAGGAGGCCCGCCGCATCATCCCTTTTATCCGGGACAAAGTTGATGAATTCCGTCGGCAGGGAGATTTGGTCGTTTTCATTCGAGACTCCCATCGGCCCGATGACCCTGAGTTCCAGATGTTTCCTCCCCACTGTATCAAGGGAACTCGTGGCGCCGAAATCATCGATGAGCTTGACGTCAGGCCGGGTGATGTCATAGTCGAGAAAACCCGCTATAGCGCTTTTTACGGCACCGAGCTTGAAAAGATTCTCAAGGAGCGTATGGTCAGCGAGGCCCACGTGGTCGGGGTCTGCACATCCATTTGTGTCATGGACACCGTCGGCGACCTTCGCAACCGCGATTATCCGGTTGTTGTTTACAGCGCTGGGGTGGCCGATTTCGACCCAGAAGCGCACCGTTTTTCTCTGAGCCGGATGGAGAAAATCTACGGGGCCAGGGTCGTTTGACTCGGGATGAGGCGTCGGGAGATGAGATGAAAGAGGAGGAAGCGCATGAGAGAGTGGACTTTTGACACCAAGAAAATCCAACTCGTTGAGGGCAACATCGCCCTTCTGGATGTTGAAGCGGTCGTGAACGCGGCCAACAAGAACCTCAAACTCGGCGGTGGCGTGGCCGGAGCTATCCGGACTCATGGCGGCCCTTCCATCCAGGCCGAATGCGATAGGCTAGGTCCTATCGAGGTGGGCGAGGCGGTCATCACGGGTGGAGGAAATCTTAAAGCGAGGTATGTCATCCATACGGTCGGCCCTGTTTACGGGGAGGGGGACGAGGATGCTAAGCTGGAAAGGGCGACCCTGAGCAGCCTCCGAATCGCCCGAGAAAAGAAAATAAAGAGCATCGCCTTCCCGGCCATCAGCACGGGCGTTTTCGGTTTTCCTCTCCCCAGGTGTAGTGAGATCATGCTCCGCACGGCCATGGATTTCTTGAAGAAAAACCCCCATCCCCAGCAAATCATCTTCTGCCTCTATGGAGGGGAGGCTTTTTCAGAGTTCGAAAGGACCCTAACGCGGCTGGCTCGTGGGACCAGCGAGTGAGCTTCCTCGTTCTCCCTGAGGATAAGGCTACCGCCTCTTTTGGCGGCGAAGGAGAAAGAAGCCGCCGAAAAAGAGGAAGGAAAGGAGGACAATCGACGCAGCCGGCGGGAGATCGAGAGCGACAGCCACAGCCAAGCCAGCGGTTACGGAAACAAAAGCGACGAGCGAGGAAAGCCACAGCGTCTGCTTGAAGTTGGAGGCGAGTTGAAGGCTGGCCGCAGCCGGGATGATGAGCAGGCCAGTGACAAGGAGAAGGCCAACGACCTTCATCCCCAGGACGACCGTCACCGCTGTTAGGACGGTGAGGAGAAGGTCAAGACGGTGGGGCTTGATTCCCGAAGCGCGGGCAGCTTCCTTGTCGAAGGTCAAGAACAGGAGGGGGTGATAGTTCGCCAGGATGGAGCCGATGACTATGGCAGCCAGCAGGAGGGACAGCCAGACTTCGATGGGCTCGATGGCCAGGATGTCTCCAAAAAGATAGCTCATCAAGTCGACGTTGAAACTGTGGGCCAGCGAAGCGAGGCCGATGCCGAGGGCCAGGCCAGCTGTGCTGAAAATGCCGATGGCCGTGTCGCCGTGAAGGCCGGCCTTTTCTTTGAGCTTGACGATGCCCCAGGCCGCGGCGACAGCGGTCAAGAGCGCGACAGCGAGGGGAAGGATGTTCAGGACAAGGCCGAGCGCCACGCCGCCGAAAGTGACATGGGCGAGGCCATGTCCGATCATCGCGTCTCGTCTGAGGACGACGAAGAGTCCGAGGATGGCACAGGCGATGGCGACAAACACTCCGGCCACAAGGGCTCGTTGTAAAAAGCCGTAGGCTAACCAGGCGTCCACTTTTCTCTCCTTACTAATCGACCTGACGCACCCATGGATAGAGTCTGTTTACCCGTCTCCGCATCCCAACCTGTCCTTTTATCTTGGCCTGGCATTCGCTCTGTTCATTCACTTCTTACCGATGCTCTCAGCATCTTCCGCTCGGTTGGCTCCCTCACGGTCTGACTGCAGACTCAATGGCGGTGGGAAACCAGGTGACCTGAAGCGAGCATGGCCTGGAAAGCTTGGGAGCGGCAGAAATCTTCGTGGGAGCCGTGGTAGATCAACCGCTGGTTCACGCAAGCGACGCGGTTGACGTGCTTGGTGACGATCCCGATATCGTGGGTCACGAGCACAATAGTTATCTTGCGGTCTTTGTTGAGGTGCTCCAGCATCTCGTAAAAATGCTCTTGGGTCGCTGCGTCCACCCCGGCGGTGGGCTCGTCAAGGAAAAGGAGCTCGGGCGATGTGACGAGCGCTCGGGCGATGAAAACGCGCTGCTGCTCGCCTCCGGAGAGCTGGCCGATGGGGCGTTTCTCAAAATCCGTCATGCCGACGCCCGCCAGCGCTGCGCCGATAACCTTCTCCTCTTCTTTTTTGCTTCTCCAGGGAGGCCGCCTTCTTGAGTAGAGGGCCATGGCCACGACTTCCCGCACCGAAGCAGGAAAAAAAGGGTCGATGTGGGTCACTTTCTGGGGGACATAGCCTATCTTGTCCCAGTCATCGAATTGTTCGACCGGCAACCCCATCATCAAAACTTTTCCCGACGAAGGCTTGAGCAAGCCGAGGATGATTTTGATGAGGGTTGTCTTGCCTGACCCGTTGGGACCGAGCAGAGCCAAGAAGTCACCCCGGGAAATGGACAGGCTGACGTCCTCGAGAACGGGCGGACCGTCGTAACGGAAAGAGACGCTCTCGACGCGGACAAGCTCCTCTCTTTTACTCACAGCCAAGTCCTTTCCGAATCGCCTTGAGGTTTTCCTCCATGATATCAAAGAAAGTCGCCCTTGAGGAGAGCTGTTTTCGCGTCGGGCTTGCGCCGGGGTTAAGGACAAGTATCTTGGCGCCTATTTCCCGGGCCAGGGTGCGACCCAGGCGCGGGCTTGCGTTGGCCTCGACGAAAATGGCCATGACTCCAAGCTCTTTGGCTATCTTAACAGCGGCCATCAGCTGACCAGCCGTCGGCTCCGCGTCCGGGCTCAAGCCGTAGAGAGCAATCTGATCGAGGCCGTAGCGTCGGGTCAGGTATCCGAAGGCAGCGTGGCCAGCGATGAGGAGCACCCGATGTCGGCAAACGGCGAGGGTTGTCTTGAATTTTCTGTCGAGCTCGCTGAGCCTGGCGTTATAGGATGCGGCGTTGGCCTCATAGAGCGGACGAGCAGAGGGGTCCATCTCGCTCAGAGCTTGGGCGATTTGCTGGACAACGTGCTGGGCCAGAGTGAAGTCAAGCCAGATGTGGGGGTCACGAGCAGGGACCGCGTGGGGCTCATGGGCTTTACTCTTTTCAAGTGCTTCGCCTCCACCTTTTTCTTCCATAAGGGGTAGAGAATCGGCCGCAGCCAGAACCCTCGGGCCTGGAGGCGGAAGGCTGCGGAGGATATCCCCAACCCAGGGCTCAAGGCCGGCTCCGATGACGATGAGGAGACGGGCCTGGTGGAGGCGACGGATGTCACTGGATCGGGGCTGCCAGGTATGGACTCCAGCGCCCGGAGGAAGGAGGAGGCTTACCTCCCCTCTTTCGCCGGCGACAGCCCGGGCGAACTCTTGAAGAGGGAAGATGGTGGTGACGATGGAAATCTTTGAGCTGGCGGAATGCGAGGTGTGGTCAAGAGGCCAGGAATAAAAAGCTGCAGCTGATGTCAATATTGATGGGAGTATCGTTTTTGGCGACACTGACGATGGCGATAACAATGAAAATGAAGAAGACGATGATGAATGGGGACGGAATTGCTTCAGGGAGGGCGAACGCCAGGTCGAAAGAAAGGGGCAAAGGATGATCCGAATCAGGATAGCACTAAGGAGGATGGCCATGGGCGCAAGAACAGTATGGGGAGCTTCTCGTGGAGCGGACATTCGGGGCGGAGAAGGCGGACGAGACGGTTGCACTCTTTCTTGGCTTTGGATGGCGGAGCGGCAGGTTAGGGGGCCAAGGGCGGAGGGTGGAGGAAGGTTGACCCCTGACTTGCCTCCGGGTTCTCCTCGTCTTTTGACCTTGCTCATCCGCTCAAGATTAAGCCTCGACCTTTGATCAAGCGGGGGGCAGACGCTCGACCGAGGCTCCCTCTCCGACCTGGACTTCGGTAAACTGCATAGGGATGAACCCCTTTGTCCTCGTTCCGGATAAGAGCTTCTCCTGAAAAGCTGAAACTCTTTTCTTCTGAATGAGGGCAATGGCCGAGCCACCAAAACCCGCGCCGACGAGCCGGGCGCCGAGGCAGCCGGAAAAGCCCCGGGCTATCTCATAGATGAAATCGAGTTCAGGGCAAGAAACCTCATAGTCATCGCGTAAGCTTTCGTGGGAGGCAAAGAGGAGCTGGCCGAGGGACTGGAAATCGTCTCTGGAGAGCGCTTCGACAGAGGCAAGGACGCGAGCGTTTTCGCTGATGACGTGCCGGGCGCGGCGGTAAGACGTGGCGTCGATCATCGGCCGCACCTTGTCGAGTGCCTCGAGAGTCGCTTTTTTATAAGAGGGGATGCCGATTCTCCGAAGGCCGGCCAGGGCGGACTGGGCTTCTTGACGTCTTCGGTTGTACTCTGAAGAAGCGAGCTTACGACGGACACGCGTGTCGCAGACGAGAATTTCCAGCCCGCTCGGCTCGAGGTTGAGCGGGATGGACTTAAAATGGAGAGTCTCACAGTCAAGGAAGAGGGCGCTTCTTGGCTGCGCAAAAATGGCTATGAACTGGTCCATGATTCCGCACTTGACACCGGCGAACTCGTGCTCGGCTTTCTGGGCAAGCAAAGCCAGCCTTTGGGGGGTGATGGACAAACCAAAAAGCTCGCTCAGGCCCTTGATGATGCTGATTTCGAGTGCGGCCGAAGAGCTAAGGCCAGATTCGAGAGGGACATCCCCCCAGATAAGGATGTCTGCGCCGCCAAGGATGGCCCCCTCTTGTTGGAGAACCGAGAAGATACCACGAACATAATTGGCCCACTTGAGGGTGGCGTCGTGTTCTATGTTTTCCAGTGAAAAAATGTCCATCTGTTCAAAATTTTTGGCCCAGACCCGAACTTCGTGATTGGGACGGCGCGAAAGAAAGCAATAATTGCGAAGATGGATGGCTGCGGGCAGAACATAGCCGCCGTTGTAATCGGTATGTTCACCGATAAGGTTAATTCTCCCCGGAGCAGAGGCGAGAACTTCAGGAGTCGAGCCGAAAATCTTGAAGAAGAGCTGTTGTTCGGATGGCCACATGTTAAGCCAACGCACCGCCATTTTATATTGACTATCCCCCCAAATCAACTCTTAAACGCTTGAAGGGGGAGAGAAATTGTGGCATGATTCTCTTCGCTTCAAGCTATGAATTCAGTAACGAGAAATTCAGGAGGTAGGGATGCCAGGAATATGGGATGAACTCAAGCCTGCCTTGCTATGGAAGCATTTTGCTGAGATTTTGAAGCTTCCTCACTGCTCGGGAAACGAAAAGCCGGTGGGCGATTATGTCATCTCCGTCGCTCAGAGATTGGGACTGTCCTTCAAGCGAGACAGAGTCGGAAATGTCGTTGTCAGCAAACCCGCCACTCCTGGGCACGAGAAAGCTGGCGGCGTCGTCCTTCAAGGCCATCTCGATATGGTTTGCGAGAAAAACTCGGATGTGGCCCATGATTTCTCCCGCGACCCAATCCAGCCCGAAAAGAAAGGCGACTGGATTCAAGCCAAGGGAACGACTCTCGGCTCGGATAACGGCATTGGTGTCGCCGCCGCCCTGGCCGTTCTCGAGAGCCAGGATTTGGTCCATGGCCCGCTCGAGTGCCTGTTCACTGTTGACGAGGAAACGGGCCTCACGGGCGCTAACAAACTCCAGAGGGGGTGGCTGTCGGGAAAGATTCTCCTTAACCTGGACAGTGAGGAGGAAGGCGCCTTCACCATCGGCTGCTCTGGGGGCGCTGACTCTGAAATTACTCTTCCGCTCGAGCGCAAGAAAGGGGCCCGCGGCGAGCTTTACCGTCTCAAGCTCTTCGGGTTCCGCGGCGGGCATTCTGGCCTGGATATCCACGCCGGACGTGGAAACGCCATCCGCCTCCTCGCTCGTCTGCTCTGGAGTGCCCAGGAAAAATTTAGGTTCGAGCTCATCCATTTCGAGGGAGGAAACAAGAGAAACGCCATTCCTCGGGAGGCGTGGGCTGATATTCTCGTCGACCGGGCTGTCATCAAGAAGCTCCGGGCGTTCCTCCTGAGCCAGTTCGCTGGCATCCAGAACGAATATAAGGCTGTCGAAAAGGAGTCAAGTTTTTCTATGGACAGAATCGAATCCTCAGAAGCCCAGCCGATGACCGCTTTCTGCCAAAAAAACCTCCTTCGCCTCCTCCTCGCGCTCCCCCACGGCGTCGCCTCCATGCACCCTGAAATCGCTGGCTTGGTGGAAACATCGACCAACCTGGCCATTATCCGCTGCGAAAGGAAAAAAGCTCAGGTCATTTGCAGCAGCCGGAGTTCGGTGGCCACCGCCCTTGCCTTTGTCCGTCAGATCATCAAGGCCACGGCCGAGCTCGCTGGCGCCCGCGTCGCCCAACCGGCCGGCTATCCAGGTTGGGAGCCGAATCTTCAGTCGGAGCTGCTTCGTAAGCTCATCGAGGTCTACAAGAAAGTTTTCAACAGGGAGCCAGCGGTTAAAGCCGTTCATGCCGGCCTCGAGTGCGGCATCATCGGCGAGAAATTCCCCGGCATGGACATGATTTCTTTCGGACCAACCATCCAAAATCCCCACTCGCCGGAAGAGCGAGTCCACGTCGGATCCGTCGAAAACTTCTGGAAATTCCTGACGGCAGCCCTCGAATCCCTGGCTTAAAAAAAATTTTCATATCTTGGAGGAGTACAAATTTTTAGTGAGGGGGCAACTTTCGACCTTGAATCGCGATTTTTAGCTCCAAAAATGCTCATTTAGGGGCCAAAATTTGCCCAAAAATATTTATATCTATAAGATAATTATTAGGTTATCATGGTCCGACCCCAAAAGGAAAAAGGATAGAAAATGCGAAAAAATCGTTTCCTCTCCGTATGTCTTGTGGCTTTAGCAACGGCAGCTTTCTTCCCATCGGCGGGTGGATGCCGAAGGGAAAAGAGGTCGCTTGAGGAGGCGGCTGTGGAAAAACTGCATGAAATCGATAAAATCGATAGGAATACTCAAGAGATTTCCTCTGGGAAACTCCGCATTTTGAGCGCTACACCCTCCGGCCGAACGACCTCTCCTCACGAAGCGGAGACTGTCGTTGTTATATTCGACCGGCCCGTCGTCCCTCTTCAGGCCTCTGATACGGCTGAAGCTTCTTCTCACACTTCTCCTTTCGCTCAGCCTGTCCTCAAATTCGACCCGCCAACCGATGGCCGATACCGCTGGGTGGGGACGCGCGCCCTCGCCTTCACTCCCGCCCAGCGTTTCCCCTTCGCCACGGAAATCAAAGTCATGCTCCCGGCCGGCCTTACGGCCGTCGACGGCAGCCGTCTCGACGAGGATTTCAGGTGGACTTTCACAACCATCGTGCCCCGCCTCGTCCGCCATTTCCCGTCCCCCGGCCAGCGCTGGCTTCGTCTCGACATCCAAGTCCTTCTCATATTCAACCAACCCATGGATAAGGAGCGAGCTTCGCCCTTCATCTCCTGGCTGGCTTCCTCGCCATCACCCTTGTCACGGGAAGCCCTAACAGAAAAGAATAAAGAAGCCACACCCCAGCCGAAAACCCAGAATGAGGTCGGAGAATCGATTTCCTGCGGCCGCAGCCTCTCCTTTGAGGTCAGTCATCCCGATCCAGAAAGGCTTAAAGACGCGGGCATTGAACTTCCGTCCGACCATGCCCTTCTCCTCACTCTGTCCCGGGGCGAAAAGCTCGTTCCCGGCACAGCCTGCCACGTCATCCTCAAAAAGGGCCTCCCTGGAGGGGAAGGTTTTGTGGGCATGGACAAGGATTATTCGTTTAGCTTCGAAACTTTCGGCTCCTTCAGGTTCGAGGGCCTCATTGACCCGAAATTGCCCGGCGAGTCTCCTCGCTCCAGGAAGATAAGGCCGCTCTCCTCCACTCCACCCATGCCCTTCTCCCCTTCCCGGCCACTTTCGCCCGACGAATCCCTCCAGCTCAAGTTCACTAACCCGGTCGCTTATAAAGAACTCGTCTCCCGCATGGAGTTCGAGCCTCCCGTCGAAATCCCCGACTACTACGCCTCATGGGATTACAGCCATGATGTTCTCTACCTTTCACTTCCTCTCGTCCCCGAAACAGCCTATACTCTCCGCCTTCCGGCTGACCTGACCGATGAGTTCGGAAACAAGCTTGGCCAGCCTGTTTCTGTGCGCTTCCGGACTGGTTCTTTTGCGCCATCCGTCTCGATGACGACCGGCCATGGTGTTATCGAGGCCTACGCTGTTCCCACTCCAAGTTATCCAATCCAGGCTATTAATCAGACGAGCATTCTCGTCCAAGCGGCCCGCCTTTCCAGCGATGCCGTCATTCCGCTCCTCCGTCAACCCAAGCTTTTCTGGTCAAACGAGAAATTCACCGGACTGGCCAACTTTTTCCAGCTCGAAAAAACCGTACGCCTCTCCCTTCCGCGCAACCAACGTCGCACTGTCCCCATCGACCTCTCCGAACTCTTCTCCCCTCTTTCGCGCCACGGTCTTATCTTCCTTCAAGTCGATACCAACATCCAGGAGGCGAAATGGGATCGCTACCTTAAAGTCTTCCTTCAGGTCACCGAGCTGGGCATCAGCGCCAAGTTTTCGGCTGAAAACAATGTCATCTGGGTTACGGAGCTCAAGACAGGCCTTCCTGTCTCGGGCGCCGCTCTGGAACTCCGCGACGACTCCAACAGGATCAGGTGGCAAGGCCAGACCGATGCCAGCGGCAAGGCTGAAACGCCGGGCTGGAAAAAGCTCGGCATCACCGCCGGCCAGAACGAATATTCTGAACCACGCCAGTGGGTCTTCGCCAGCCGGGGCGATGACATCGCCTTTACCTCATCCGAATGGGGCACAGGCCTTGACCCCTACCGATTTAGGATTGCCTATGACTGGCTTCCCGAGCCGGTTACCTTCCAGGGATATTTGTTTACCGAGCGTGGCATCTACCGCGCTGGAGAGAGAGTTCACATCAAGGGGATTATTAGAGAAAAAATAAAGGGGGAGTGGACGATTCCCGCTCGGACCACGTCGTCTTCTCCTTCTCCTTCTCCTTCTCCTTCTCCTTCTCCTTCTCCTGGCATCTCCCTTGACTTCGCCATAACCGACCCTTTCGGCAAGGTTGTCTTC
>Ga0185342_1000790_pt1 | contig 14741 bp, 12 predicted proteins | sample ConPoolayeEmetaG_FD_128045 | JGI IMG/M metagenome (GOLD analysis project Ga0185342, IMG submission 128045) | Hot spring microbial mat communities from California, USA to study Microbial Dark Matter (Phase II) - Cone Pool mat layer E metaG... ...
GACTTGGGCTCAATCCTGAGCGCTTCTTGGGCCGCCTCCGCTGCTTCGGCCCATTTTTGCTGGTAAATTAAAGCGGTGCTCAAGTTGAGCTGAAGCCCGAGGGAGTTCAACCCTAACTCCCGAGCGCGGCGCAGATGGAAAATTGCGCCTTCGGCATCCTTCATCACCAGGAGACAGGTGCCGAGCCCTTCATAAGCTTCGGCCAGCGAGGGCGAAAGCTTCTGGGCCAGCTCAAAATATTTTTTAGCCTCTTGGAGGCGGTTTATTTCAAGATAACAATTACCTAAGTTATGAGCCGCTTTGGCCTGGGTGGGGTCAAATTTCAGGGCTAAAGAAAACTCTTTAATGGCCTCATCGACCAGACCTTGACGATGGAGAATCTTTCCCTTCATGTTATGGCCTTCGGGCAAATCCGGCTCTAACGCCAGCGCCCGGTTAACCATTTCTGTGGCCCGGTCATTTTCCGCTCGCCTAAAATAAACTTCGGCCAGGTTCGCATAGCCCAGAGCAAACCGACTGTTAAGGGCTAAAGCTTTCATTAATATTTCTTCGGCCTCTTTTTCTCGGCTGAGACGAAGGAGAACATCGGCTTGATTGCCCATCGCCTCGACCATCCGGGGTCGAAGTTTTAGAGCTTGCTCATAGGCTTGAAGCGCATCCTCCAACTTCCCCTGCTTGGCTAAAGCTATGCCTAAATTATAAAGGACCCGCGCTTCTTGCGGCTGCCGGTCGAGAATTTTCCGGTAGATGGCTATGGCCTCGTCAATCGCGCCCTGCCGGCGGCGGGCGATACCCATTAGATTCAGGGCTTCTACGGAATCAGGGTTCAGGCGAAGAGCTTCCTGGCAACAGCTTAAGACCGCCTCATAATTCCTCTCCTCCAGCTCGAGATGGGCCAGGTTTAAATAAACATCGTCAGGAAGATTAGGCACTTTCCGGAAGGAGCTATCGCCTTTCGCTCTCATCTCCCTTTCCAGGCGGCGCACGGAGGCGGCTATTTCCTGATAAAGTGAGCGCACCTCCTTTCTTTTTTCTCGGCTAAGGGGGTAGCGCAGGGAGCCGAAGTTTCTTTCCCGGAAAAGGCGAATAAGCGTCAAGTTAAGCTGGTCAAGTCTTTCTCCTCGGTTCCACAGGTCTAAGACAGAATCAGGGTCGGCCACATGGACGGCGCCAAAAAGATGGGCTAATTCATGAAGCAAGGCGCGGACAGTGAGCGCTTCACTTTCTAAGACCTTGACTACAACGATGCCTTCCGAGAAAAGGGAAAAACCAAAAAGGGGCGATTTAGAAGCCGCGGCGGCAATAAGCCCAATAACCACCGTTTCCTCTTCTTTAACCAATTGTTTGTCTAGAGCCGCGGCGACCGCTTCTAAGGTGGCTCCTGCCTCAAACGTAAAAGGCGCGAACTCTTCCAGAGAAAATTTAATTGCGGCCTCTTTCTCCAGGGGAGCAGCCGCTAAATTAATTAACCGTGAGGCTGCCTCTTGCCAATTAGCCTGCTCCGCAAATGCGGGGTCAACTAAAACTATCGCCCTAATGACCCTTAATTCATTAGAATAGAAGGCAGTGCCCGCCCCTGAAGAGCACCAGGCTAAAAACCTAAGAATAAGGAGAAATAAGACAACCTTTATTATTTTTCTTATATTCATAGGGGTTTTTTAACCTTCCCTTTCTCTCCCTTCATGTCTATTTCTATTATCGCCGTTTTTCGTTTTTCGCCAGGCTTGTCAGAGGATAAGTTTGCGATACTCCAAGCATCGATGGAAAACTCAGCCTTGCCGAAAGAAATTTTAAACATTGGCGATAATCTTTATATTTAATTTTCTTTGTCGGACCCCAAAATTGTGGCCACGCACAGATAATTTTCTCCATGATCTAATTTTCCTCCCTCGCCTTTATTTTAATGATTCTCTTCCATCTTGTACGGGTTAGGGCCGGAGACGTTCGGGATGGCCTCGCTTCCACTCAGGTTCTTAACGCCATTTTCTCTTCGCCCTTCTCGGCGGCTGCGGAACTCGCCTCCCTGTCCACAGACATAGCCCGCAAGTCCCTTGCCCTCCTTTGGCCTCTCCGCTTGTCCTGTTCAGGCTCAGACATCCTCGGCGCCAAGAGGTTCCCTCGAAGGCCGATTCGGGAAGGCTAAACCTTCCATGGTCGCTTCTGCCCCCCCCGAACTTAGCCCTCAGGCCAGCCCAGATAAAATGAAAGAGAGCCATTTTATTTTTGCGTCTCTTTTGTTTATATGATAAGCAAGGGCGGGGTAAACCGCCGATGGAAAAGGCGTCCTTTGAAGGTTTGACCTGCCTAAATCGGTCTTAGGGCAAATATCCTGGCGCTGTCGATGCTTGTGGCCAAACCGGGTAAAGGGAGAGGCTGAAAGGGAGCAAAGAACAACTTGGCAGTATCTATAATCATAAGGGCGATGGCCGCGGGCTCCAAGAAGGCTGAAGGCCAAAAAATATGGAAAGCATGGACTGAAGCCGGGCCATTTCGAACCCCTCATAGCTCCGTCCGCGGCAAAAGGGAGAATAAGCCTATTATACAATTTGTTAGCTCATCAGGATAGGTCCTCGTATGCGAGGCGAATTTGATTTTGGCCACAATTGCGCGGCTTATGCTCAAAGCTCCTCTTATTCAATTTAACCAGGGATGATTACGGCCAAAAATATTTGCCTAAGCTTGGCTAAATCTCAGGTTTCGGTTATTCGACTCCCCTGGTGATGACTTTTCCCCCCAAGAATCACCGCTGGCGGTGATTGACTGATATTAATCGTGAAAATTATTAATTAACCTGGGAAAATGAAATTCTCTTCCTGTACCTCTTTTAAAAAGGGGGGGGCGTCCCAATCGAGGGAGCAGCCTTCAACGCACAAATTAGGGCAGCGGAACCGACTGGACTCCGTTGACCACTCCCAGCTAAGAGCTCTTTTGCGTCTGGTCCGCTCTCTGACCGGGTTTGAAGCCTGGCCTTACCGAGAATCGACCTTAAGGCGGCGGCTCGAACTTAGGCTTCAAGCTACAGCTTGCGAGAGTGTCGGCGAGTATATCCGGTTCATTCAGAGAAACCCAGCAGAAGCCTTTAATTTTAAGGAGAATTTGTTGATTCACGTTACCCGCTTCCTCCGCGACCGGCCGGTTTTCACCTTCCTGGAACGCCGCCTCCTCCCTCTCTGGCTTGACGACCTGGTGGCTCAACAACGAAGAACCCTCAGGGTTTGGTCCGTCGGTTGTGCCTCGGGCCAGGAACCATTTTCCTTGGCGATGGTTCTTCATCGACCGGCCTCAGAAAAAGGTCTGCATCCCATAATCTTGGCCACCGACGTATCCGCCCGTATTCTGGCCCGCGGCCGAGAGGCAGTCTATCGACGTGAAGACCTGCGGCCTATTCCTCTCCGGCTAAGAGAAATCTTCTTTACGGAGGAAAAATCAGGCCTTTTTCGAGTTTCTCCCTTTCTCCGGAGAATGGTTGTTTTTCGGCAGCACGACCTTGTCCAGGACGAGCCTCCGGGAACCTTTGACCTCATCATGTGTCGCAACCTGCTCATCTTTTTCCGGCCAGAATTTCAGGACCAATTGCTCCAAAAAATAAGCGCCGCTTTAACTGAGGGGGGCTTTCTGATTCTCGGTCGCTCGGAAAGAATTCCTTCTGGAAATGGTCTCCAGCTTCTTTCGGCTCGTTTTCAGGTTTATCAAAAAAGGCCGAAGGAAGAAAAAATAGAAAGAATAAAAAATAAAAATGCTTTAGTAGCCCAAGTGGGGGGATAAAATGAAAGGCAAAAAATTCGGGGCCAAGCGCAGTTTTAATGAGCTTATAGGAAGCTTAGCCCAAGGGGCCACTTCTCTCCAAAGGTTATCCGGAGATATTGACGCGGCTCGTCAGGAATTGATTTTCCATCATCAGGAATTGACTGATTTGAATAAAAAACTGAGGCAACAGGAGGAAGAGCTTCGTTCCGCCAATGAAGAGCTGGAAGCCATGATGGAAGAAATCAGGGCGGCCAACGAAGAGCTCGAAGCAACTAATGAGGAACTCCGGGCCAGTAACGAAAACCTGGAACGAGCCAAGGCCGACGTCGAGGCGCTCATTGAAGCCATACCTGACCTGATCATGGTTATTGACCCTCAGTTTAATATCTTGCATGGTAACTCCACCATGGCTCGCTGGCTGAAGCTCCGCCGGCCAGACTCTTTCCTGGGGAAAAAATGCTACCAGGTATTTTATGGCCGTAATAAGATTTGCGTCAGTTGTCCGGTGGTAAAGGTCCTTAAAACCGGTCAAACTGACTTCATCGAAAAAACTACCGCCTTTGGCCGGATGGTTTCAGTGGCTACTTCGCCGGTCTTTGATAGCCGGGGCAAGATTATTAAAATCATTCAGGTTGCCCGCGACGTCACCGCCCGTCACTGGGCAGAAAAACAAGCGCAGAAAGAAAAAGCCTATCTTGATAATCTCTATGAAAGCGCCCAGGAAGCAGTGGTGATTACCGACCTTAAAGGCGATATTATCCGCATTAATCCCGAATTTACCAAGATATTTGGTTACACGGCAAAAGAGGCCAGAGGCAAAAATATAGACCAGCTGATTGCTTCCCCGCAAGTGAAGAAAGAAGCCAAGGGAATCACTGCCAAGGTGGTTAAAGGAGAAAAAGTTAGCCTGGAGACAATCCGCCGACGCAAGGATGGGTCAGAAGTCTATGTTTCCCTTTTAGTCTCGCCGATTATGGTCGATGGCCGGCTTGAGGCTTGCTACGCCATTTATCGAGATATAACTGATAGAAAAAAGGTTGAAGAAGCCAGAGAAAAAGAGGCAGCAAAATTAGCCTCAATGATATCAGGCATGCAAGAAGGGGTAGCCTTTGCAGGGCCAGATGACCGCGTTATCGAAGTCAACGACTTTTTCCTCCAACTCTTCGGGAAAAAGAGGGAGGAGGTTTTGGGCCGGCCGCTCCAGGAATTTCATATAGGTCCAAGCCGCGAAAAATTAACGGCAATCCTCCGGACTTTTCGTTCTGGGAATAAAAAGCTGATTACCGTGGAAAGGCCAATCGGCAACCGCGAATGTGTCCTCCGTTTTCAGCCCATCTTCCGTAACGGCGGCTACGACGGCTCGCTCGTCAACATTATCGATGTCACCGAATTAGTGCAGGCGAGGCGGTTAGCGCTGGCGGCCAGTCAGGCTAAAAGCGAATTCTTGGCAAATATGAGCCATGAAATCCGGACGCCGATGAACGGTATCTTAGGGATGGTCGATTTAGCCCTAGATGCCAACCCGCCCCCTGATATTCGCGAGTACCTCGAGTCGGTCAAAGAATCAGCCCATGCTCTAATGGGCTTGCTCAACGACGTCCTCGACTTTTCCCGGATCGAGGCGCGTCGCGTGGAGCTCGAGAAAATTCCTTTTAGCTTAAGGGATACCGTGGAACATGCTGTCTCTTCCTTAGCCATTCAGGCAGAAAAGAAGGGTTTAGAGTTGGTTTGCCGGATTGGGCCCCATCTTCCCGACCGGTTTCTTGGTGACCCGGGCCGGCTTCGCCAGATCCTCCTCAATCTAATTAGCAACGCCATAAAATTTACCGACCAGGGCGAGGTGGAAGTTTCAGTTGAGGCCTTAAAGCGAAAAGGCCGCGAAATCAGCCTGCTTTTTAGCGTCCGGGATACAGGGATTGGTATTCCCAAAGAAAAGCAGTCGATTATCTTTGAGGCCTTTACCCAGGCCGATAGCTCCACCACCCGCCGCTACGGGGGGTCGGGTTTAGGGCTGGCCATAGCCTCCCAATTAGTTCAGCTCATGGGCGGTCGCATCTGGGTCGAAAGCGAGGTGGGCAAGGGGAGCACCTTTTCTTTTACGGTCAATTTGACTTCGCAGCGGCGAAACGAGGCGAGGATAATACCCGCCCGAATCGAGCAGCTTCGCTCTCTTCCGGTGCTTGTCGTTGACGACAACGCGACTAACCGCCGCATTCTTTCTGAACTTTTAAGCGCCTGGCACTTTGTGCCTACTGAGGCGGCCTCCGGTCAGGAAGCGCTTCAACTTTTAAAACAGGCGGTGAAGGAGCGTCGGCCCTTCGAGCTTATCGTCCTCGATGTTCATATGCCTGAAATGGACGGCTTTGCCGTGGCCGCGGAGGTTAGAAATCATCCTTCCTTAGGCAATCCCGTCATTATTCTGCTCACCTCGGCGGGTATGAGAGGCGATGCTGCCCGCTGCCGCGAGCTGGGTGTCTCTGGTTATCTCACAAAGCCTGTTAAGCAGTCCGACTTGCTCAACGCGATCATGCTGGCTTTTGGCAAGCGGCCAGCTCATCCTGAGTCCCAGGTTTTAATCACCCGCCATTATATTCGCGAAAATCAACCTGCCCTGCATATTCTTCTGGCTGAAGATAACACCGTCAACCAGAAAGTGGCCATCCACCTCCTCGAGAAAATGGGTCATCGAGTTACGGCGGTCAAGAACGGCCAAGAAGTTATCGAAACCCTCAAGAACAATCATTTTGACCTGATAATTATGGACGTTCAGATGCCGCTCAAGGATGGCTTAGAAACAACGGCGGAAATAAGAAAATGGGAAGGGGAGCAAGGCCGGTATACCCCGATTATTGCTATGACCGCTCACGTGCTTAAAGGTGACCGAGAAAGATGCTTGGCGGCAGGCATGGATGGCTACGTCGGCAAGCCGCTTAACTTCGATGAACTTTGGAGGGCAATCAGAGCTGCTTCGGCTAAGAAAAAAGCCGCTAAGACTAATTAAATTGATAAATTCTTTTTTGAACAAACACCTTAAATAAAATGATTCTCTTCCATCTTGGAGGGGTTAGGCTCTGAGATGTTCGGGATGGAAGAGAACCAATAAAATAAAACGCGTGTTCGGGAAGCCCAAGGCTTGCCTAGTTGCTTTCGACATTCCGGCAATACTCTTTAACCTCACCTAAAAAAGGAGAGGGAAGAAAAAGATTAAAATAAAAAATTAGGTAAATAGGTGAAGTGTCACCTGTTTTAAGGTGAGCCTAATAGGCACCTGAAAAGGTGGGCATATGTCTATAGTTGCATCAGACCCCGCCAATCTCTTGATTACCTCATTCCTTACGAATATCAACGGCAAAGAAAAGGAAATCAGAAATCAAGGCATCACTGACATCCTGAACCCATTCCCGGCCTTGACCCCGATAGGGGTGAATGATATAAAATGAAAAAAGCAAAGGTCGATGAACCAAGCTCGCTTCCTTAAGCCTCCAAATAATAATGACCTCAAAATAACAAAAAGACAGGCACCCCTTGAGCGCCTCGCTACGTGCTGCCTGAAGCCAGCTTTAACCATCGCCCTCAAGGGGACCAGTGACATATGTCTCGCCTCTCGGAAAGGCTGCCGGATGGCGCAACAGCAGCCAAGGCTCCAGGGGGGCGCCCGAGCCAGACCACGGCCGCAGCCAGAGACATTATTGCCTCACTCCCGAAAAGAAGGCTCTTTCCCGAAAAGGAAGGGTGAGTTTCTTAAGCCAGGAGAATTTAGCCTCTCACTTCCCGCAATTATCATTCTTGCTTTAATCTTATTTTTTATCTTAAATTTTTCCCCGGTTTTTCTCGGAGCCTCCCCTCAGTCCCTTTCTTCCTCCCGCCCCGATTATCCGGCAATAATCGCCGCTTATGAGGCCTTTGTTAGCCAGCAAATGAAGCGGGACCGCGTCCCTGGAATGTCCGTGGCCTTTCAACACCGCGATTTTTTCTGGGCCCAAGGCTTTGGTGGGGCTGACCTGGAAAATGAAGTCCCGGCTAAGCCAGAAAGTTCCTATCGCTTAGCCTCAATCACCAAGACAATAACCGCCCTGGCGATTCTCCTCCTTTACGAAGAAGGAAAAATAGATTTAGACGCCGAAGTCCAAAATTATGTACCTTATTTTCCCCGTAAGCCCTGGCCGATAACTATCCGCCAGCTTCTCGGACATCTCGGCGGCCTCAGCCATTACCGCAATTACGACCTCGAAGGTCATATCCGGGAGCCGAAGACAACTGAAGAATCCTTGGCCATTTTTAAGGATTTTGCTTTAATCGCGGAACCAGGCACTAAATATAATTATTCCACCTATGGTTTTAACCTCCTGGGCGCGGTAGTTGAGGCTGCCTCGGGAATGTCCTATGGCGATTTTATTCGTGAGCGAATCTTCGTCCCCCTCGGGTTGACAGCTTCTCGGTTGGATAGCCCCGCCGCCTTGGTCCCTAATCGCGTCCGTGGCTACAGGTTAGTCGGCGGCGATATCAGGCCTTCTGAGTTTATCGACATCTCGAGCCGGTTTGCCGGAGGCGGCGTTCGCTCCACCGTAGTTGATTTAGTTCGCTACGCCTATGGCTTGATCGTAGAGGGCAAGCTTTTACGGCCGGAAATTAGACGCCTGATGCTCACCTCCCAAACCCAGAGGAATGGCTTCTTCACCAATTACGGCCTGGGTTGGGTGGTCAACCCGTGGAATGGTCACGTTCATGTCAGCCATGGCGGCTCGCAACCGGAAACCAGGACTCATTTAGCCGTTTTCCCGGAAGAGCAATTAGTCATAGCCGTCGCCTCTAATCTGGAAGGAACTAACTTAATTCCTTATGTCCGAAAATTAGCCGAGCTAATCTTCGAGGAAACAATCGACCTTAACGTTTACACCACAGATGTTGATAGTTCTATTATCTGGAAGGCCTGTGAGCAGACCTTTAATTATGGGTTGAGTCAATTCTATTGGAATAAGGGCCCGCTCACTTTGACACCCTCTGAAATCAAAACGAGTTTTGACGCCTTTAACCGCTACCTTAATCCCAAAAGCCTTTTAAAAAACCGTCCGGCCGGCAGATATTTTGTTTTAGCCGGCGTCCATCCGGCTGGCCGTCAAGTTCTGACCAAGCTCGGCTCTTTTTTAGCCTCCGTTTTGGCGCAAGAAGAATCTGCTTCCTTAAAAAAGTATCACCAAAAGGGACCAGTATACTTTTTCCGTGATTATATTAACTTGAGCGAAAAGAACCCTAAGCAAAAATATCTACCCCGTTTCGACCAGGAATTTGCCCAACTTTTCCAAACTTGGGAGCGGGATTGGCCGAAAACCTTTACCGCTGAATGGACCTCGCTGAGTCTCCTTGACCCTACCGATTGGGTTGAAATTAGCCAGCGCTTGCGAACGGCTTTTGCCGGAGCGGTTATTTTTCCTAATTATTCGGATGATTACATTCGGGCGGCTCAGGAGGCCTTAAATAAGCAGAATCCCGACCAAGCCTTTCGGATTATCCGCCTGGGTTTAGAAGTTTACCCGCTCTCTCCAGCTTTGCGTGCTGCCTTAGGCATTACCTGCTTCTGGGTTGGCGAGACGGCCAGCGGCCAGAAAGCGCTGAAAGAAGCCTTTTTTGTAGACCCACATCATCCGTCTATTTCCGCTGACCGTTTTCTGACCTGGGGTGGCCAGTTGGAAAGAGCCAAAAAATTAAAAGAAGCTCTTCTCCTGATTGAGACAGGTCTCAGCTACTATCCACGAGAAGCCCGACTCTATTACGAGGCGGGCCGCCTAAACTGGCAAGCCAATAATCAAGACAAGGCGGTCGTGGCATTAGAAAAAGCCCTAACCATCGACCCTCAGCTGGAGGAGGCTAAGTTGCTCTGGGAAAAAATTAAAAGAAAATAATTATATAATTAAAAATGGAAGACGAAGCTGGCCGTATTTTTCAGGAAAAAACGAAATATTTCCGGGGCCGTTTAACTGGTCTTGGCCGGTCCGAAAAATGGCCCGGAAGATATAAGCGTTATCCCGGCGCTCCGAGGATAACTTTGCCCCGGCCGACTCCGGAATCTGAAGTCTCCCTCTGGTCCTGCCTCCAGAAAAGGCGAAGCATCCGCTATTTCCGCGACCTTTCTCTTCCCTTAGAAACGCTTTCTCTTCTCCTCTGGGCCTCGCAGGGAATAACGGCCAAAGAAGCCGGCTTTGAGCTCCGGGCCGCGCCTTCTGCGGGCGCCCTTTATCCTATAGAAACCTACCTCAGCGCCCAGCAAGTTAGCGACCTTCCTCAGGGAATTTATCACCATGACGTCAGCTCTCATGTTTTAGAGAAAATAAAAACGGGCGATTTCAGCCGGGAGTTGGCCAGAGCTGCTCTGGACCAGGATTTTTTAGCCAGCGCGGCTGTAGTCTTTATCTGGACAGCCCTTTTTTCCCGCTCCAGCTGGAAATACCGGCAGCGTGCTTACCGTTACGTTTACCTTGATGCTGGCCATATTGCCGAAAACTTAGCTTTAGCGGCCGTGGCCTGCGGTTTAGGGAGCTGCCCAGTGGGGGCTTTTTATGACGAAGAAATTAACGCCCTGTTGGGCGTGGATGGCCGCGAGGAAAGCACCATTTACCTTTCGGCCGTCGGCTTTCCCCGTTAAGCGCTGGCCTTGAAAAAATGAGCCGAAATCCAGTTGCCGACTTTAACCCTCTTTCCCCCCTCCTCAGGTTGAAATCAATAACCGCTCTTAAAGCCTAATGGAAATAGTTAAGCGAGCCCGCTGTTACTTTTTTCTTAGGGCCGGAGATTTATTTCGTTTAAAAGAGGATGTTTCAACCTTTGCCCAGAATCCGGCAAAAAGGAGTCCAAAAATTAGTCCAAAAAATACTCTTAGATTTTAAAACACCGTTTTAATCGATAAAAAGGATTTTGCAGGGGCCAAAAAATATTTGATTGGGAGGGAAAAAATGAAGCTAAAAAAATTAGTCCTCTTTGCCTTGGCCACTCTGTTATTCTTTATTTATTTAGCCGCTGGACAACAGGAGGAAAAGCCGTGGCTTTGGAGCCTGGAGAGGATTCAAAAGGCTGTCAACCAGGTGAGAGCGGGTCACGACCTTACTCCCAAGGAGTGGCCAGGTCGAGCCAAGGTGGCGGTGGGGTTGTCCTTTGATTTCGACGCCGAAACTAACGCCCTTCGGGATAACAACTTATCCCCAGGAATTCTCTCTCAGGGAGAATACGCGGCCAGGACAGCTCTCCCTAGGATTCTCAACCTTCTGGATAAATATGACCTTCCGGCGACTTTCTTTGTTCCGGCTGTAACCGCCCTTCTTCATCCCGAGGCAGTTAAGGCCATTGTGGCCAAAAAGCGTCATGAAATCGGCCTCCATGGCTGGATTCACGAGCGCAACTCGTTGCTCTCAGAGGAAGAAGAGAGGGATGTAATGCGCCGCTCCTTCGACACCCTCAAACAAGCCACAGGCAAGCCACCCGTTGGTATCCGCACGCCCTCCTGGGATTTCAGTCCGGCGACGCTCAAAATTATCCGCGAGCTGGGCTTGCTTTATGACAGCAGCCTGATGGCTGACGAGAGGCCCTATGAAATTTTAGAACAGAGTAAACCCACTGGCGTGGTCGAATTACCGGTAGAATGGATTATGGATGATTACCCTTATTTTGGGTTTGAGCGCTTTTCGGCAGTAAGACCGCACATCGCACCCGCCGACGTCCTTTCTATCTGGAAAGCCGAGTTTGACCAAGCCCTAGCCGAAGGAACAATGTTCATTCTGACGATGCACCCTAAATACATCGGCCATCGCAGCCGCATCGTCATGCTCGAGGAGCTCATTAATTATATGGTCTCAAAAAAGGCGGTTTGGTTTGCCACTCATGAAGCTATTGCCCGCTATGTTCTGGACAGAAAAGGAAAATAGCTCGCTGCTAACTTTTCTCTACGGCCTAAAATAAAATGATTCTTTTCCATCTTGTATGGGTTAAGCTCAGAGAAGTTCGGGATGGCCTCGTTCCCACTCAGGTTTTTAACGAGGCTAAACCTTCCATGGTCACTTCTGCCCTCCCGAACTTAACCCTCAACCCAGTCCATATAAAATGGAAGACACCCAATAAAATCAGATTGTCTCGGGCCCAATTAGTCCGCCGGAGATAACCGCGTTGATGGCCTCTTCGACGCTCCAGGGAAGCGGCCGGACCTGAACTTCGGGAATCAGGGCCATAAAGCCCGAAGTCGGGTTGGGCGTGGTGGGAATAAAAAGCTTTAGCAATCTATTGCCTGAATGTCGGTCCATTATCGTTCCAGTGACAAAGCCTATGGTCCAAACTCCGGGACGGAAGAATTCGACGAGGACGGCCTTTTGAAAAGCTCTTTTTTCGGGGAGGGAGAGAGCTTCGGCCAGGTTTTTCCCGAGCTGGTAAACAGTTTTAACCAAGGGCAAACGGACGCTGAAGGCTTCGATCAGACGAAAAACTTGCCGTCCCACCCAATGGCTAACAGCTAAGCCAACTAAATAGAGCAGGATTAAGACCAAAACCAGGCCAAGACCCGGGATACGGACACCTAAAACCCGCTGGATCAAAGAGGCCACCCTCTGGTCAATGGCCAAATAAAGAAATCGGACTAAGAGAAAGGAAAGAACAAGGGGAATCGAGGCTAAGGTGCCGCGAATAATATGCCGACGGAGATGAAGATAGATTGCTTTCATCTCTCCCTCCTTTTTGGCCGTGGCTTTGAAAAAAATTATTTCGGCCGGCGACCAGCAAAATAGCCGATAACAAAGCCAATGAGGAGGACAACTGGGATCAAAATGACCTTAGAAAGGCTCATTTTCCAGAATAAAAAACTGAATTCAGCCTGGCCGCGATTCTGGACTAAAGCTACTAGGACAAGGGCGGCCAGAAAGATAACTAAGATTAATTTCCCTTTTCCCTCCATTTTCTCCTCCTTAAATCGATTTGCCTACCCAGTTATGTTTTCAGACTCAGCTTATCTCAATTAAAAGCGGGGCAATTCTTCGTGGCTTAAAGCCAGCGTTTACGCCGAAAATAAAACAGCATGCTCAGAGCACAGCCAGCCATGAGGGCTAAGGAGGCAAAATAACCCCAGCGCCATTTCAATTCCGGCATGTATTCGAAATTCATCCCATAAATGCCGGCAATAAAGGTTATCGGAATAAAAATGGTGGCGATGATGGTCAAAACCTTCATGATTTCGTTCATCCGATGGGAAAGGCTGGAGAGATAGGTATCGAGCATTCCGCTCAGTATGTCCCGAAAGGTTTCAATAGTATCGATTACTTGAATAGTATGGTCATAGACATCCCGAAGGAAAACCCCGGTGCTCTCTTTAATTAAAGAGGCTCCAGAACGACTTACCCAGCTAATCGCTTCACGCAGCGGCCAAACGGAGCGACGTAAAGTAAGGGTGGCATTCTTGAGATGATGTATCTCGTGGAGAGTTTCTCGGCGGGGATTGGTCACTAACTCCTGCTCCAGGAGCTCGATTCTCTCGCCGAGCTTTTCTAAAACGACAAAGTAATGGTCAACGGCTGCGTCGACCAGGGCGTAGGCCAGATAATCTGCCCCCGAACGCCGGAGCCTTCCCTTACCCTGGCGTAGGCGCTCCCGAACCGGCTCTAAAACGGAGCTGGGGCTCTCCTCGAAGGAAAGAACATAGTTTTTGCCTAAGACAAGGGCGACCTGGTCAGAAAAAAGCTCCTTCGAGGCCTCCTCATAGTTTAAATGACGGAGGACAAAGAAAAGATAATCACCCATTTCTTCGGCCTTAGGCCGCTGGTTCGTGTGCATGATGTCTTCTAAAATCAAAGGATGAAGGCCAAAAATATCGCCCAATTGACCTATGACCTGGCTATCATGGACGCCCCAAACCCTAACCCAGGTGGTCACTGAGGCGGAGGTTAAACGACATTCCTCAGCCGAGATTTCTTCCTTTTCTTCATAAAAAGACTCGTTATACCGGATAACGGCAATCTTTACCTTTTCCACTTTTTTCTCCCCAACATGAACCAGCGAACCGGGCGGTAAACCAACCTTAGCCGCGGCAGTTGTGGGATTAGCCGAACTGTTGGTCATTTTATGCCTCCCCGTAGAGCTTTATAGAAATATTTATCTAAATCTTCGAGTAAATCGAGGCAGGTTACTTGAGCCGAGAAGAAACCGTCTTCCAGTTGATGTTCCTGAAGAAGGCGTCGATATAGTCAGCGCGACGCAACCCATAATCAACCATAAACGCATGCTCAAAGACATCCATAACCAGCAGCGGTTGGCAACCGGCCGGATGCCCGACATCATGCTCGTTTATCCAGAAGTTAAGCAGGCTGTCATTGACTGGGTCATGATAGAGGATAACCCAGCCAATGCCTCTCATGGCTCCGGCGGCCCGAAAATCTTTCTCCCAGAGCTCGAGACTACCAAAGGAGGCTACAATTTTCTTGGCCAGGGGTGAAGAAGGGTCCAGTGTTTCCCGGCCACCGAGATTTTCGAAATAGGCCTCATGCAGGCGCATCCCGTTGAATTCCCAGCCTAACCGCCGCCGCAACTCAGCCATTTCGGGGAGGGTCGTCTTCCCCTCGCGGCCATAACTGGTAATGGTCTCGATAAGCTTATTGGTATTCGTGACATAACCCTGGTAAAGAGAAAAATGATTCTTTAAAAGGGTTTCGCTAAAACCTGGTAAGCCTAGAAGAGAAGAATAATCCTTAGCGACATAAGCCATTGTTTTTTTCTCCTGAAGGGAATTTTCCTTGGAAAAAAATAAAAGGGGGGAGGGCAAAATCGAGGCCAAACCGCCCGCCTTTAACCAAGAAAAAAACTCGCGTCGCCTCATCTGAGAGTGTTCATAAGTCAAAATATAACGAGTTTATCTTCGCTTCCTCCCCTAAAAAGATTAGGTCTCGCTTCATCCTTGGTTAACTGGATGGTTTTTTCTCGGCTTTGACTTCCTCTGGGGTCTCGAGTAACCCGACTTTGCGCCGAATCTC
>Ga0185342_1000791_pt1 | contig 14736 bp, 12 predicted proteins | sample ConPoolayeEmetaG_FD_128045 | JGI IMG/M metagenome (GOLD analysis project Ga0185342, IMG submission 128045) | Hot spring microbial mat communities from California, USA to study Microbial Dark Matter (Phase II) - Cone Pool mat layer E metaG... ...
GGCCGGATCGCCCAGCCCGTCATGGTCCCAGTCGATGTGGAAACTGTGGCGCGGCAGGCCGTTCCAGTCGCGAATCACAAAATCCTTCAAATGCTGTAGATACAAAGGATGCCGCATGTTGACCGCCATCGCGTTCAGATGCGGCATCACGTGAAAACCCATTTCGCGGGCCGCCTGGCAGAACCCCGCGAAGCCGGCCTGTCCGCCCAGACCCGGGGACGGCTGGTACTCCGGATATTGGCACATGTATCGCCCGTCCCAACCGATCGGATAAAGCAGGGTTCGCTCGGGCGGGAACAGTCCGGCCAGCGCTTGGGCCGCCTGGGTCAGAGCGGCAAAATCCAGATGGACCTGCCCGTTCCAGTCGGTGCAGTGCAGGTTGACCACCAAGCCGAGGCCCCGCACCCAGTCGGGCTGGTCCTGGCGCTGGCCGAATGGAGACGCGCCGAACGCCAGCTGGACGAATCGTGCGTAGTCTTCCAGCAGCGGTTGGATTTCCCGCCGGTATGCGATCTCCCAGACGCTGGACTCAAACTGGCGGGTCCGCTGGCGCAGCAGGGCGTCCTGCACGATTTCCAGTCGCATCCGCTGGCCGCTGCGCAAGGCCCGCAACCGTTTGAAGCGCCAAGGCGTCTCGCAGGTATGCACGGTGAAAAAGCCTGGTTGGGCTTGCCAGACCGCAAAGCCGGTGCGCCAATCGCGAGGAAAGTCCCACTGCCGCCAGGCGGCCTCGGCCAGGTCGATCTGCTCCGGCGCCAGCATGGTCATGTAGGGCAGGTCCAGCCAGATCTTGAGGGCCTTGATGGCCGACTCATGCTGGCAGGAGACCCGGAAGCGAATCCGGTCCGGGTCTGCGTTCAGCACATTGACCGCGACGCGGCCGGCTTGGCAGATTCGGGTCTCGCCGGCGTGGCCGCTCGCCAATGGCCGGCCCACCTGCCCCCCATCGGCGGGCTGCCACGCGGTGGGCCGATAAAACGTGCCTTCACAGGTATAGACCTCGACATTCAGGTCGAAGTCGCCGACACGCAGGCTGGTATCCACGTTCATCGCTCCTGCCCGGGGTCCACGGATTCAAGGGCTGGGGGTGCCGCGATGAGCTGGGCGACCGCGGTCGGCATGCCGAGCCGGTCGCGCACCGCGGTCGCAAGCTGTTCCGCGTCGGTTTTCCGGGACAACAGGCGATACAGGGCTGAGCCGGAGCCGGTCATGCGGATGGGCGCGCCGGCGATCGCCTCGGCCTGCTTGGCAAGCTGCCGCAGCTCCGGGTGGACTGTGAAGGCCGCCTCCTCCAGGTCGTTGAACAGCCGTTCCATCAACTGCTCGGGCGAGCCCAGGGCGGCGAGGATCTCAGGCAGACCGGGCCGCACGGGATGGACCGGCAGGCGATCCCAGGCCGCGTACACCGCCGCCGTCGAGCATGGCAGCTTCGGCAGAGCCAGGGCGACCCAGCCCGACAGCCGGCCCGGCAGCTCTTCCACTTGCTGACCACGGCCGCGAATAACGCAGGGTGAGCGGTGCAGGAACAGGGGTACGTCCGATCCCAGCTCCGCGCCCAGCCGGGCCAGCTCCCGCTCCGGCAGGTTGCACTGCCAGAGGACATTGAGAAGCCGCAGGGCGGCAGCGGCGTTGGAGCTGCCGCCGCCCAGGCCGGACCCGGGCGGAATCCGCTTGCTCAGGCTGATCCGCACTCCGCGATTGACATTCGCCCTGGCAGCGAGCACTTTTGCGGCTCGCAGCACCAGGTTCGACCCGTCGGACGGCAGGGCCGGCTCATCGCATTCCAGCCCATAACAGCCATCCTCATGCCCGCAGACCGTGACCGTGTCGGCCAGGTCGATCAGGGCCACCAGGGACTCGATGGGATGGAATCCGTCCGGGCCAAGCTCGCCGACGCGCAATGTGAGGTTGATCTTGGCCGGCGACTGGCAGCGAAGCAAGATGCCGGGAAACTGCCCAGCCACGATGCCTCCCACGGATTTCAGGCGGCAGGTCAGCTTGCAGCGACGATCAGGACCCGTCAAGCGGGACACCCTGGGCGGCCAGGTTCTCCAGCCGCAGCTTCAGCTCGCGGTCGTGCAATTCCTGGAGGAACTCGTCCAGGTCTCCGCCCAGGATCCGCGGCAGGTCGTAGACGTCTTTATTGATGCGGTGATCGGTGACGCGGTTCTGCGGAAAATTGTAGGTGCGAATCCGGTCGCTGCGATCGCCGCTGCCGACCATGCTTCGGCGATCAGAGGCGATGCGTCGGCGCTGCTCGCTGAGCTGGCGCTCATAGAGGCGCGACATCAGCAAGCGGCGGGCCTTGGCCCGGTTCTTATGCTGACTCTTCTCGTCGCGCATGGAGACGGTGATGCCGGTCGGAACGTGTTCGAGGCGGATGGCGCTGGAGACCTTGTTGACGTTCTGGCCGCCGGGGCCTCCGGCCCGACTGACGTGCTCGATCACGTCCTTGTCCCAGTCGATGCTGATCTGGATTTCCTCGGGTTCGGGCAGCACCGCGACGGTGGCGGCGGAAGTGTGAATCCGGCCCTGAGCCTCGGTCTTGGGGACCCGCTGGACGCGATGGCCGCCGGCCTCGAATCGGAAATGCAGATAGACCTCCGGGCCGCGGATGTTCAAGATCGCCTCCCGGACGCCGCCCAGATCGGACCGCGAGACCGAGAGGACCTCCACCTGGAATCCTTTGCGGGTGGCAAAGGCGGTGTACATGTTGAGCAGGTCGGCCGCGAAGAGGGCCGCCTCCTCGCCACCGGTGCCGGCCCGGATTTCCAGCATGATCGACTGAATCGCCGCCTCGTCGCCCGTGACCAGACGCTCCTTCAGTGCGGTCAGCAGGCGCTGCCGACTGGCCTCCAGATCGCGCAGCTCTGCGGCCGCCAGCTCACGCAGTTCGGGATCGGAACTCTCGGCCAGCAGAAGCTCGGACTCGCGGATCTGCTGGTTTATCTGCCGATACTGGCGGTAGGGCCGGACAATCCGCTCCAGGCGACCATGTTCGCGGGAAAGCTCCGCGATGCGCAAGCTGTTGGCGGCGACCTGCGGATCGGCCATCTGGGCCGCGATCTGGTCCGCGCGGGCCGCCATCTCCTCCACGCGCGCCAGCCATGGCGGATCCTGCACGAGCATCTCCGTCCTTCTGATTCAGGTGATAAAACCGCGGCTAATCATCCGTCTGGGGGGCGCCCAAAAGCACGGCCCGGGCGCCTCGCCCGAGCCGTGGCCGAAATCGATGCCTGGGCAGCTACTGGCCGCCGGAGTTCTTGTCCCCGCCTTTCGGCTTAAAGTAATCGCCGCCGAACTTGCGCTGGAACCGCTCCACCCGGCCGGCCGAGTCGACGAACTTCTGCTTGCCGGTATAGAAGGGGTGGCAAACATTGCAGATGTCGACCTTGATGACCGGCACGGTGGCCCGGGTCTTGAAGCTGTTGCCGCAGGCACAGGTGACCTGCGTCTCGTAGTACTTGGGGTGAATATCGGGTTTCATGTGGCACCTACCGTGGCCGGGGGGCCGGACGCCGACTTCCCCAAGCCAGCCAAAACCCATATTATGGAGTGGGATCAGCCAGCCTGCAAGGGCGGGCCGGCCGGACCGGCGGCAGCCCGGGCGGCCGGCCAGAAACCGTGTGGTAACGCGTGATGTCCTCCGCCGGCCGGGAGATCGTCCGCTTCGAGCAAGTGGCCAAAATCTACCGCCCCGCAGCCGGAGTGGAGGTTCCGGCCCTGCGTGGGGTGTCCTTCAGCGTGGCTGCGGGGGAGTATGTGGCCATCGTCGGCCCTTCCGGCAGCGGCAAGTCCACCCTGTTGAACATCCTGGGCTGCCTGGACCGACCCACCTCGGGCACCTATTGGCTGGACGGACGGGATGTTTCGCAGCTCGACGACGACGCTCTCTCCGACATCCGCGGCCAGCGGGTGGGCTTCGTCTTCCAGAGCTTCAATCTCATTCCGACCCAGACCGTGCTGGAGAATCTGGAGACGCCGCTGTTCTATCAGGGCTGGCGGGCCCGGGACCGACGGGAGCTGGCGTTACAGTTGATCGAGCGGGTAGGTCTGGCGGATCGGGCAGAGCATTTCCCGCACGAGTTATCGGGCGGTCAGCAGCAGCGAGTGGCCATCGCCCGGGCCCTGGCCAACGATCCGGCGGTGGTTTTGGCCGACGAGCCGACCGGAAACCTGGACAGCCAGACCGGGCGGGTGATCCTCGATTTGCTGGACGAACTCAACGCCGCCGGCCGAACGGTGATCATCGTGACCCACGACCCAGACGTGGCCCGACGCTGTCGACGGACCATCGAACTACGCGACGGCCTGGTGCACCGAAGCTAGGCCGATCCGGGGCCCGGCTGGTCAGACGTGCTCCTCGTCGTCCTCGTCCTCGGATTCCGCCGCGGTGATGGCGGTCCTCTCCAGAATCCGGTTCAGCCGCTTGCGGACGAAGGGGAGGAACATGACATGCGGTATGCGGCGGAGTTCGCGCGTGCCGGTCGCGTTGTAGACGATCAGGGTGCCGGCCAGGCCCAACAACAGCTCGAATACGTCGGGGAAGTCGGTGCGGATGGTCTTGGCCCCTCGGCCCAGCGAGTCGTTCATGCGGCCGAAGGCGTAATGCTCGAATTCATTGTGGGTGATCCGCCAGCGGTCGTTGAGCCGGGCCCACAGGAGCATCAGCACATATGGGACCAGCAATATGATGCTCAAGCCCAGGCCGAACCGGCGATCGTACTGCAAGTCCAGGTCGGCAAACCAGCGGTAAATGTCGCCGAAGAACGTGAAGCCCTTCGTATCCCGCAGCCAAACCCCCAGAAAATACAGGGCCAGCACCAGAATCACCCAGAACGCCGCCAGGTTGCGGTCGATATCCACCCCCAGCGTCAGCAGCACCACCACCACTACCCACAAATAGATCCAGCCCAGGATCTCCAAACGATGCGAACTGCCTGCGGCAGCCGGCATGGGAGCGGCGGGGACCGGAGCGTCGATCGCGGCCGCGCCTTCCAACTGCGCCTGCCCCGGCAAGCCGCTGACCCGATCCGGCGCTCCCACCGGGTAGAAGATCAACCCCAGCAGGATAATCGGCCAGACGAACAGCAGCTTGGGATAGGTGATGAACGAGACCGAATGCACCTCCTCCCGTCGATGCGGCTGGACCTCGGGCTGGTCGGCAGGCGGCCCGGCACTCGGTTGCGGGGCGGATGACCCATCTTTGCCTTGCGAAATGTCTGACATGACCGGCTCCTTCTTGCTGACCGCGCGCACCAAGTAGACATTGTACGCCGCCGGCCGGGAAAACATCGACCGCCAACCGGCCCGGCGCGATGCTGTCCCGGTGGGCCCCGAGCGGTTAGGATGCCGCCTGACGTGGCGGCACCGGTCCGGCGGCGACTGTCGCGCTCGCCGCGGCGCCAACCGCTACATAGAACCTGAGGTTCGGGACCAGTAATGTGATGAAACAGGCGTGTGTATCTTCGCCTGCGGCCGTTCTGGCCGCGTCACTACCAACCCCCAGGCGGCACTGTCGCTTCCCGATTCCGGGGCTGGGGCGTGCGGTGCTGGCCGGACTGGCCGTTTGTGCCGCATTATCAGTGGGGCTGGCCTGGGCTGAAGACCCGCCATGGATCGCCCGCAGCTCGGTTGGAATGGTGGCTACCGATTGCCCGGAGGCCTCCCGGGTCGGAGCGGACGTCCTGGAGCAGGGCGGGAACGCTTTCGACGCAGCCATCGCGACCTCGCTAGCTTTGGCGGTCTGCCGACCGCAAAGCACCGGGCTGGGCGGGGGCGGGTTCATGGTGGCCTGGGTTGCGGCCGAGCACCGGATCGTGGTGCTGGATTTTCGGGAGACGGCCCCGGCGGCCGCCACTGCCCAACGCTACACCCAGCTCTTGGAGACCCAGCCAGCCGACCGTCCGCCGGCGACAGTCTTCGGCGGGAACGCGGTTGCGGTCCCGGGCCAGTTGGCCGGACTGGCCGAGATTCAGCGTCGTTGGGCGTCTTGGCCGCTGGCGGAGCTGATCCGGCCGGTGATCGATTTGGCTGAACGGGGGCTGGTTGTGGATGAGGATTATCAGCAAGCCTGCAACGAGCTGCTGGCCGACGTTCAGCGTTGGCCGCAGCTCGAGTCGACCTGCCGCAGCCTGCGGGAGCGATTGGTTCCGGATGGCCGGCCGCCGCCGATCGGCCGGCGGATCCCCCGGCCCGACCTAGCCGAGGCGCTGAGACTGATCGCCGAGCGGGGGCCGGAAGTGCTGTACGACGGGGCGATTGGCGATGCGATCGTGCAGGTGGTGCAGGCCGCCGGCGGCCAACTGACCCGGGCGGACCTGGGCAACTACCAGCCGCGCCGGCGCCAGCCGCTGCTAGCTACCTGGCGCGGATACCAGATCGCGACCATGCCGCCGCCGTCCTCGGGGGGCGTCTGTCTGATCGAGGCGTTGAACATACTGGACCAGATGGCGTCCGATTTCCCCGGGGGCCTGCCCGCCGTCCGGGAAGACTACTACCCCTCGCTGCTGGTCTGCGCACTTAAGCACGCTTTTGCCGACCGGGCACGCTGGCTCGGGGATCCGGACTTTACGCCGGTGCCGACCGCGCGCCTGATCAGCCGCGACCATGCCCGCCAGCTCGCCAGCCGCCGCTGCCCCCCGGACGGCCGGGACTATGGCAGCTCGCAGATGCCCGAGGACGGCGGGACATCCCACTTCTGCGTGGCCGACCGGAGCGGCAACCTGGTAGCCCTGACCGAAACCATCAACGGCAACTTCGGCTCGCTCCTGGTCGCGGACCCCTACGGCATCCTGCTGAACAACGAGATGGACGACTTCGCCACCCAGATCGGCAAGCCGAACCTGTACGGACTGATCCAGGGAGCGGCCAACGCGGTCGCGCCTGGCAAGCGTCCCCTGTCAAGCATGTCGCCGACCATCGTTCTCAAGGATGGCCGACCACTGCTGGCCCTGGGGGCGTCCGGCGGCCCACGCATCATCACCTCGGTCACGCAGGTCCTGCTGAATGTCATCGAGTTCGATATGCCTCTCGACCAGGCGATGTCGGCTGTCCGCATCCACCATCAGTGGCAGCCCGACGAAGTTTACTTCGACCAGGCACCGCCGCCTGAACTGACCGACCGGCTCCAGGCGGCGGGGCACACGCTCAGCCCGCAGCGCCGGACCGGCATAGTCCAGGCCATTCAGTTCCTGCCCGACGGGACGATGGTGGGCGCCAGCGACCCGCGAAAGGGTGGCCGGCCCGCAGCTCCCGGCTGATTTGCGGGACCCGCGGAGCCCACTTGAGCTTGCCCGCCCGCAAGCCTAAGCTGACCGTCCAGGACAGGAGCGCTTCATGAGCCTTGCAAGGTTACGTTGGTACGCAGCCGGCCTGATTGCGTTGCTGATCGGAATCCCGCTTACCGAAAAGGCTCTAGCCCAGGCGGATGATATCGTGCAAGCCTCGCTCGACCTGGCCGAGGCGATCGCCGATTCGGCAGGGAACAGTTAAGCGTTCAGGAAGCAAGCCGGCTCCGCAACGGGCTGGGTGGCAGGTTGGCCCCTGCGGGCGAAGTCTGCTTCCCGACAGGCAGTTGCGGCCGGCACAGCGGCATCTCGGGCCCCTCGCGCTCGGGCTGTGACAGTCGACCTCAATGGGGCATCGCATCAGGTCCCGCTGGTGGCGGCGTTCACCGCCTGCTCGACCAGCTCGGATGCCAGGGCCTGCATCAGGTAGTAACCGAAATCAGTCGCGCAGGTGCCGGCCTGGAGCAAGACTGCGCTGGCGGCCAGCAACAGGGCCCGTTTCCAAACCTTCATGTTCGTCTCCCTGTCAATCCGAAAGGAGCGTTATCGGCGCGCGCCGGTTACTATATCGTCCGCTTCGCCCGCTACAAGGCCGCCGGCAGACCCGACTTGAGCACCGGCCGGCCGGGCGGATAATGCTGCGACTTCAAGACCCCTGAGGATGACGACCCATGGGCGCTCGGTCAGCTCTTCATTCCGGTGCTGGGACGGCGATCAACCTGCCGCGGGCTGTTCGATTCGGTTTGCTGGTGGCGGGCCTGCTGTTGATCGGCGCCTGCGGCGCCGGTGGGCCGCTTCACGTATACCTGCACGACGACACCCGCCCGCCAAGTCCCGGGGTCGTCATCTTCCTCTGCGACGGGGTAGGCGCCGGGACGATCGAGACCGGCTGCCGTGAGGGCTGGCTGCCGAACATCAACCGACGGTTCGTCCTGGCCGGGGCACGAGCCGAACACGCCGTCACCTGCGTGCCGGGAATCACCTATGCCGCGATCGCCACCCTCCTGACCGGGGCCGGCCCGGGGCGACACATGGTGGTGGGCAACCGCTGGTTCGACCCTGACCAGGCGTTCTTCCGCGATTATGTGACCATCGAGAGCTATTGCGACATCAACGCCGACTGCCTGGCTCCGACCATCTACGAGCGTATCGCCCCCGCCCCCTCGGTGAGCATCCAGGCCGCGCACCACCGCGGAGCGATCCAGAACGTCGCCAACTGGGCCGTGTCGGGGGTGATGTGGCTCCTGGGCGACTACACGGCGGTCGACAAGCTGACCGCCACCTCGATCTGGCAGGTAGCCTGGTGGGCCAACTACGAAGGGGAGTGGCCCACCATCCTCACCTGCTACTTCCCGGGGGCCGACTCGGTCGGCCACAAGTCTGGGGCGAGTTCGGCCGCCTATCGCAAGGCCGTGGAGCACCTGGATTACCAGATTGGGCGAGTCTGCGATTGGCTGGAAACCCAAGGTTTGCTGGAAACGACCTACCTGGTGCTGGTGGCCGACCATGGAATGGTGGATGTTCACCCGGAGGGGGTTATCGACCTTATGAAGCTCGTCCGGCGAGACTGGGGACGTCGCGCCACTGATTTGATGCTTCAAGCCGGCCCACGAGCCTGGCGACAGGCCTACTTCGACCGGTTCGACACCGTGGTCGCCCACCACAACGGCCGCGGAGCGTTCCTGTACTTCCGCGGCCCCAACGGCTGGACCCAGCCGCCTCCGCCGGAGGAAGTGGAGGCGATCCTGACCACTCCGCCATTCGAGGCCCAGCTTTGGAACCTCCCCGGGGTGGACCTGGTCGCGTATCTGGCCGACGAGGACCAGGCGGTTCTGCGGTCGGCGCGTGGCTCGGCCCGGTTGTTTAGGCGCATGGGGCCAGCAGGGCCGGAGTACGCCTACGAGCCCCAGTCCGGCGATGTGCTGGAGTACATGCAGACGCCGGAGTTGGCGGCGTTCGTTTCCGCCGGCTACCACACCGCCCGGGATTGGTCGCAGGCCACGGCCGAGCAGACTCGTCCGGAGGTGGTCCCGGCTCTGATTCCCCTGCTGAACGTCCACCGAGCCGGACAAGTGGCAGTTTTTGCCGAGCCCGGCTACAGTTTTGTGACCGAGAACGGCGGGCATGGCGGCCTGCACCGGGAGGAGATGCGGATACCGTTCATGATCGCCGGCCCGGGCATACCGGCGGGTCAAACTATCCCGGTGGCCCGTTCTGTGGACCTGGTACCCACGCTGCTGGACCTGCTTGGGCAGAAGCCTGACGAGGACCAATGGCTAGAAGGCTTGTCGCTGCTGGACGCGGGGCTGGCCGTCGGGGCTGCGCCGTCCGGGGGGGAATGATCACCAAGCTCGTTATCCTGATCGGCGGTGCGACCGCGCTGGCCGCAGCCCTGCTCTGGCCGGGGCAGCCGGGACGGACCCCGCCGGCCCCCGCGTCCGCGCCGTCCCAGAATTTCGCCGATCTCGGCCCCGCGCCGCTCCGCGGGCTGGCCATCCAGCTCGCCTCCGGCTACCGGCCGGTCGAGACCTACACGCCACTGCTCAAGGAGATAGTCGAACTGGGCGCCAACACGGTGCTGCTGAGCGTGGCCGGGTTCATGGAGCATGCCACCTCGCAGTCGATCTATCTGGACATGCGCAAGGCGCCATCGGCCGAGGACCTCAAGACCATCATTCGCCGCGGAGAGGAAATGGGGCTCAACGTCATCCTGATGCCCATCGTGCTGCTGCGCAATCCGCGGGGCAGCGAGTGGCGGGGCATTATCGAGCCCCCGGACTGGGAAGAATGGTGGAACCAGTACACCGACTTCGTGTTGTGGTTCGCTGACATCGCCCGCGAAGCCGCCGCCGACGGACTGATGGTCGGCTCCGAGCTCATCAGCAGCGAGAAGCAGACCGCCCGCTGGGTGAAACTGATCCAAACCGTCCGGCCACGTTTCTGGTGTGGAAAACTGGGCTACTCGGCCAACTGGGATCACTACCGACCGATCGAGTTCTGGGACCACCTGGATTTCGTGGGAATGACCAGCTATTTCACCCTGGCCGACAAGAAGGACCCGACCGTCGAGGAGATCGTCACCCATTGGGAGCCGATCCAGAAGGACATCCTGGCCTGGCAGCGGCGGATCGGCAGGCCGATCCTGTTCACCGAGGTCGGCTGGTGCAGTCAGGAAGGGGCCGCCATGGCCCCCTGGAACTACTACCAGAACCAGAAGGCCACCCCGGCGGGAATGGAGGAGCAGCGCCGGCTCTATGAAGCCTTCATTCGCGTGTGGGGAAACACGCCGGAATTGCTGGGCGTGATTTGGTGGGAGTGGACCACCGACCCGGGCGGTCCCGACGACTACGGATACACCCCCAAGGGCAAACCGGCCGAGCAAGTGCTGCGCAGTTGGCTCCCGGGCGCCGGTGGCAGAAATGCCGCAGTACCACCCACTCCGGCCCCCCAGCGGTAGCACCCCCAGCCGCAAGGCGCCAGGCACGATGGAGCTGGACGGGATATTCATAGACATGTACGGCACCCTGACCACCGGCGATCGGGCCGCGGTCGAAGCCGTCTGCCGTGAAATAATCGTCGACACCGGGCTGCGGGTGTCACCGTCGGAGCTAGCGGTCAGTTGGGGCCAACGCTTCTTCGCCGCCATGGACCGGGCAAACTGCGGCGGCTTCCGGCCCCTGGTTCAGCTCGAAGCGGATTCGCTGATCCAGACCATGGCCGAACTCGGGATCACGATCGATCCCTACCCACGGGTCCGACATCTGGTGGATTACTGGCGAAATCCACCGCTCCAGCCGGAGACCCGGGAGTTCCTGGGCCGGTTTACGGTCCCCATTTGCATCGTGTCGAACGCCGACCGGGCCGATCTGGAGGCCGCGCTGCGCCAGCATGACATCCGGGTGGCCGCAATGGTCACCTCGCAGGACGCACGTTCCTATAAGCCGGATCGACGGATCTTCGATCTGGCCCTGGCCGTCACTGGGTGGCGCCGCGACCGGGTCATCCATGTGGGCGACTCGCTGCACAGCGACGTGGGCGGCGCCCGGGCGGCCGGGCTGACCAGCGGTTGGGTCAACCGGGCCCATCGAATCCACGACATCGGCACTGCCCGGCCCGACTACCAGTTCGCAGACTTGCTGGGGTTGGCAGAGCTGGTTCGGACGTCCCGCCCGGGGCGCCGGCCGGCGTAGCGTCGCGCCGGGGGGCGCGGCGGGTCTCGGTCAGGTCCGGCCCGCGGCCGCCGGGGTCTGTCACGCAGGCCCGCTCGGGCTGCAGTTATCGGTCGTGCCAGGCCGACGCTTCATTGAAACCGCGCACTGTCTGGGGCACGACCGGAAGGACCCGGTTTATCGCCCAGCCCGCCCCGACCGCTCAGCGAGGCCCGCAGGTCTCACATGCGGGGTCGGCGGGGCATCAGGCCGAAGAGCGTGATTGCTTTTGCGGCAGTCCAGCGTTAACGTGAGGTATACTGGAGACGATAGAGGCTTTACGTTTTCCGAGGTCCAGATATGAACACCGGACGCGCCTTGGCAATTCTGGCGATGGTCTGCGCTTGCGCGGCCGTAGCCGCCGAATCCGACCTTCACTGGGCGGCCCGGACCGGCGGGCCGGCCGTGGTAGCCGGGCTCCTGGCCGGCGGAGCCGACGTGAACCAGGCTGACCAGGATGGAACCACCGCCCTGCACCTGGCCGCGATGCAGGGGCAGCTTGAAAGCGTGCGTTTGCTGCTGGCGGCCGGGGCGGACGTGGCCGCCCGGGACGCGCAGGGCCGCACGCCGCTGCACTACGCCGCCATCTCCAACAATGTGGAAGTACTGGCCGCGCTCCACCAGGCCGGGGCGGATGTGAACGCGGTCGACGGGCGCGGTCAGACGCCGCTGCATCTGGCTGCGGTCCGCTTCAAGCCGGGTTCACTGCGCTGGCTGATCGCGGCCGGGGCGCAAGTGAACGCGCGCGACCTGGATGGACAGACGCCGCTGCACGTTCTGGGGGCGGCGCAGCGCGACGCGGATGAATTGCCGGTCCTGATCTCGGAGCTGGCTGGAATCTTGATCGCCAGCGGGGCCGATCCCGACCTTCGGGACGACCAGGGGAGGCCCGCCTGGCCGCGCCCGGAAGAGGAAGGTCAGTCGCGGCAGCCCAGCGGCTACCCCTCGTATACCGAGATCGTGAACACGCTTCAGACCCGGGCCAGTCAGTATCCGAGCAGTTGCCAGCTCCACGATCTGGGGCTGAGCGTGCAGGGCCGCCATATCTACGCCTTGAAGATCACCGACAATCCAGATCAGCAGGAGGACGAGCCGGAGTTCAAGTACATCGCGAACATGCACGGCGACGAGGTGGTCGGGCTGATGATGTGCATGTACCTGATCGATTATCTGCTCACCAACTACGGCTCGGTCCAGCGGGTGACGGACCTGGTCAACAACATCGAGATCTGGATCGTCCCCACCATGAACCCCGACGGCTATATGAACAACACCCGCTATAACGCCCGCGGGGTGGACCTGAACCGCAACTTCCCGGAAGGCTCGGGTCCCAACCCGGACCCCAATACGACCACCGGTCGCGAGATCGAGACCGCTAACATCATGAACTGGAGCTTCGCCCAGTCGTTCACCCTGGCGGCCAACTTCCACGGCGGGGCTTTGGTGGTGAACTACCCGTTCGATAACGACGGGAAGGGCTCGGTATTTTCGCCGACGCCGGACGAGGACATGTTCGTTTATATCAGCGAGCAGTACTCGATGCACAACCTGCCGATGTGGAACAGTCCAGTGTTCTACCACGGCATCACCAACGGAGCGGCCTGGTACTCGATCGACGGCGGGATGCAGGACTGGGACTACCGTTACATGGGCGGCAACGAGGTGACCATCGAGCTGGGCAACACCAAGAGCCCGCCTTTCTCGCAGATTCCGAGCTACTGGAACGACAACCAGGAGTCGATGCTCAGCTACATGGAGACCTGCCTGATGGGAGTGCGGGGGATCGTCACCGACGCCGACACCGGCCTGCCGCTGGCCGCGACCGTCACGGTGGTCGGTCGCGACCATAACATCTACACTGACCCGGACGTCGGCGACTATCACCGCATGTTGCTGCCGGGAAGCTATCAGCTCCGCTTCGCGGCCGCCGGCTACGACACTTTGACGGTGCCGGTCACCGTCTACAGCGGCCCGGCCACCATTCTCGACGTGGCCATGTTCGCCCCGCCGCAGATAGTATCGCCCAACGGCGGTGAGGTGCTGACCGCCAACGTCCCGACCATCGTCACCTGGTCGGGTCCCTCGACGGCCCAGTTCCACGTGCAGTATTCGGACAACTACAGCCAGACCGGGTCAGTCAACGACGGTTTTGAAAGCGGGTCGCTGGGCCCGGCCTACACCACCGGCGGCAACCTGCCCTGGTATGTGGCCAGCGGCGTGGCTCACGCTGGGACGTACGCCGCCCGGGCCGGGGCAATCAGTCACAGCCAGACCAGTTGGATGACCTGCTCGGCCGAGGCCGGGCCGTTGAGCTTCTGGTACCGGGTCAGTTCCGAGGCCAACTACGATTTCTTCAATTTCTATATCGACGGGCAACAGAAGCTCCACAAGTCCGGCACTGTAAACTGGACCTACTACTCCACCACGCTGGGGGCCGGCAGCCACCTGCTGAAGTGGGAGTATGTGAAAGACGCGGGCGTCAACGGCGGCAGCGACACCTGCTGGATCGACGATCTGACCATCACCACCGACGCGACCGCCTGGCACGACATCATCGCCCTAACCGAGCCCGGGGCCAGTTCGACCCCCTGGACCCCGACCACGGTCAGCAGCAATTGCAAGGTCCGTGTCCGAGCCTACGTAAGCGGCAGCTACGGCAGTTGGGACGAGAGCGACGCGGTCTTCACCGTCGAGGAAGGGCCTACCTACCCGCTGGGCGACATGAACTGCGACGGCACCCTGGGTTTCGCCGATATCAACCCGTTCGTCTTGGCGATGACCGACCCGGTCGCCTACGGCAACACGTATCCGGGCTGCCCAATCACCAATGGCGACATCAACCAGGACGGGACCTTCGGTTTCGCCGACATCAACCCGTTCGTAAGTCTGCTGACTCAAGGGTATTGAGCAGCCGGTCGACTCGCGCTCGGCCACGACGATCAGGAGCCAGGGGAAACGTCCGGGCCCGAAAAGGCGACCGGTTTCCAGTCTGACGTAAACGCAGGGCGTCGGCCGATGGCCCGCCCGGCCGGTCCGTAATGGCTCCCCGATGGACTGCTACGAAGGCACTACCTTCTGAAAGGTAATCCCCTGAGGCCCATGAGATTGCGCGCCGCGCCGGGCGGACGAATGCGGGGTCAAGTTATCGGGCCTGGCGACAACTGAATGGGGCGCTAGCCTCCGACCTGCCACGTAACCGCTCACGAGCGCCGACCCGGCAACCGAGCAGCCTGTACCCG
>Ga0185342_1000792_pt1 | contig 14725 bp, 12 predicted proteins | sample ConPoolayeEmetaG_FD_128045 | JGI IMG/M metagenome (GOLD analysis project Ga0185342, IMG submission 128045) | Hot spring microbial mat communities from California, USA to study Microbial Dark Matter (Phase II) - Cone Pool mat layer E metaG... ...
GTATATAAATAGGTCTGTAATTCCGGATGCGAATTATTATATAAAACTTGCAAATCTTTATGAGAAAGAAGGAATGAATGCCCAGGCTTTGAATTTATATAAAGAAATAGGTAAATTTATTGAAAGTAAAAATTACTGGGGAAAAGATTACTCATCGGAGTTTATTGATAAGAAAATAAAGGAGATAAATTTAAAATTTAAAAAAAATAGAATTTTGGTTTTAACACCAATATATATCGGTATCCCTTCTGGTATTCAATCAGAATTTTTTGAGTTTTTTTTAAATGAGATTAAAAACATAAAAAACTTGATTATTATACCGAGAAATGATTTTGAAAAAGTTTTAAATGAACAGAAATTTATTGAAAAAGATATAGAAGATGAAGAACTATCAATTGCAGGAAAAATTTTAAATGCTGATTACGTGCTTAAACCATCCTTAACCAAAATTGCCGATACATATATTTTGAATGTGGATGTTTTTTCTGTAAATAAAAAGAAATGGTTTGAAAATTATGAGTATAAGATAGACGATATAAGATATGTTCCAAACCTTATAAAAAGATTTACATCAAATTTTCAGGGTTTGGATATCCCTTCATATTTATATTTGCCTGAAACAAAATTTCTCTGGAGTTATGAAACAGATAGTTTAATAACAGATTTAAAAATTTCAAAAAATGGGGAAAAAATTTTATTAGGATGTGAATCAGGAACTGTATATTTGCTTAATAATAAAGGAAGAATATTAAAAACTTTGAAAATGCCTGAAAAAATAGTAAATCTTTCAATTGCTCCCACAGGTGATTATTTTTCATTCTTTACCCTTGAAGGGAAATTATATTTTCTTTCAGAAAAAGGAAAAATTTTATGGTCAAATAAAACAGGAAATTTAGGAAGAGGAATTGGAATATCAGAAAATGGAAAATTTATTATTGCAGGAATTGATAAAACAGTGTTTTATATGAACATGAATGGAGAAATATTCTGGGATGCGAACTTGCCGGATTTAATTTCATATGCAAATATAACAGAAGAGGGAGATATGGTATTTATAGGAACAGAGAAAGGAGGTTTATATTGTTATAGAGATGATGGTAATTTAAACTGGAAAAAAGATGTTAGAGAAAAAATTATAAATATAGCAAATGAAGGGAATTATGTTTGTATAGAAACAGAAAAGGGAAGAGTATATATTTTTGACTTAAAAGGGAATGAAATTAAAAATTTTAAGAGCGAGGAAGAGATTGACTTTAATATATTTACTCCTGAAATACTTAATTTAATCTCTGGTAAGAAAGGAAATTATCTTTATTTTCTCTCATACGATAAAAAAAGTTTATGGAAATATACCTTAAAAGAAAAAATTTCTTTCATTTCATCCCTTCCAGATGGTACACTTGTTTTTTCTGCTGAAGGAAAAAACTTATTTGTATTTTCTATAATCTGGAGATAACTTTTATTCTGAAGTTATTCTTAAAACCGAAGGTAATTTTTTTTCAAGATAATATTTACTCTCTTCATACCCATCACTATAAGGATAAAAAATAACTACTTGTAAAAATGCCTGTTTTGCTTTTTCATAATCACCGGTTTCAAAACAAATTTTTCCAAACTCAAAAAGTGCATTATCTGCAAGTTTACTAAATGGATAATTCAAAATAAAATTTTTATATGCAATTAAGGCGTATTCTTTTTCTCCCTGTTTATTAAGAGATTCAGCAATTTCATACTGTATCTTTTCTGGAAGACATAAATTCGGATAATTTTTAATTCCATTTATATAAATTTTTGTTGCAAGAACTCTATCTTCATAAATTGTATCAATAATTTTCTTTTTCAAATTTTCCATATCTGAAATTTGTTCAATTGTATAAGATGGCTTTTTTATTTCTCCAAGAATCTGTAATAACATATTCCTTCCAAGTTTAACATTTTCTCTATATTTTGCCTCTCTATAAAGTTTCCAACCAAGCCCAATAACTAATCCAAATAAAAAACCACCAAAATGTGCTGCATATGCGACCTGTGATTGAACATTATAAAAAGAAACAAGAAATGTATTTAAACCCTGCATAAAAAACCAGAAAAAAAGCCATATATAAGAATATATTTCAAATTCTCCTGCTCTTATAAGCCAGAAAAATGCGATGAGATATTTAAAAGTTATTCTACTTTTTGGAAATAAAACTGCATATGCACCAAGAATTCCAGAAATCGCACCAGAGGCACCAATAACAGGTATATTTCTAAACTTATCTGGTATAAGTTGATAATACAGAATTGAAGCAAAAATACCGGATAATAAATAAAAAATTAAAAAATTAATTCTTCCCCATCTATCTTCAATATTATCTCCTAATAGCCATAGATACCACATATTAAAACCAAGATGAAAAATACTTCCATGAAGAAACATTGAAGTTATAATATTTTTGAATGAAAAATTTTCAGGGATAAACCCTAATTTTAAAACAATCTGCTGATAATCATGCCTAAAACCAAAAATAAAAAAAACAAGACAGTTTATAAAAATTATCAATGTTACTACAATTGGAAACCTTTTAACACCATATTCATCACGGACAGGGAATGTAAAAAACATTTAATTTAAAGTTTAAAAAGCCCTTTAAACCCAAGAAATGCTAAACTCATAAGTGCTGCAAGAATAAAAGCAATGGGAACCCCTTTAAAAATTTCTGGAACAGGAGCAATTTCAATTTCTTCTCTTATTGCAGCAAAAGTTATTATAACAAAACAATACCCACCGGATATTCCGAAAGAAAAAGCAATATTCTGAATAAAAGAAAGTTTATAGTCAATTCCAAGAAAAGCACTTGCTAAAATTGCACAATTCGTTGTAATTAAAGGTAAATAAATCCCAAATGCACGATAAAGAGTTGGCAATTTTTTTCTTATAATCATTTCTTCAAACTGAACAAATGAAGCAATTGTTAAAATAAATGCAGTTGTTCTTAAATATTCAAGGTGAAATGGAAGAAGTAAAAAATTATAAACAGCCCAACTTAAACTGCATGCCATAACTGTAACAAAAACAACAGCAATTCCCATTCCAATAGATGATTTTATATTCGTAGAAATTCCAATGAAAGAGCATAATCCCAGAAATCTTATAAGAAGGATATTATTAATTAAAAAAGCAGAAAGAAATATAAAAAATAAATTTGTTTCATTCAGCATCTTTTTTTCCTTTTTTCAATTTTTTGCTTTAAAGCAATTAAAATCCCAATTACAAAAAAGGCCCCTGGTGGCATAATCATAATTAAAAAAGGATTATAATTTGTCCCCAAAATATTTTTCCCCATAAAAGTTCCATTTCCTATTATCTCTCTTGTAGATGCAATCACAAAAATTATTAAAGTAAAACCTATTCCCATACCAAGTCCATCAAGAATTGAATTTAAAACATTATTTTTTGAAGCAAAACCTTCCGCTCTTCCCAGTATTATACAGTTTACAACAATTAAAGGAAGATAAACACCAAGATTTTTATGTATTTGAGGAGAATAAGCAGCAAGAGTATAATCAGTAATTGTAACGAAAGTAGCAATGACGACTATATAAACTGGAATTCTAACATGTGAAGGAACTATTTTTCTTATAAGAGATATAACAAAGTTTGAACCAGTTAAAACAAAAATTACAGCAATACCCATACCAAGCGCATCTCTTACTGAACCACTTACAGCAAGAAGAGGGCATAAACCAAGCATAATAAAAAGAATTGGATTTTCTCTCCATATACCATTTAAAAAAACTTTAAAATCAATTAACTTATTTCTCATTTTCAATCTTTTCCAATAGTTTTCTAACACCATCAACCACTGCTCTTGAAGAAATTGTTGCTCCTGTAATCGCATCTATTTTTCCGTCTGTTTTATCTTTTTTTAAATAAATCTCTTCTTTTGTTTTTCCAATAAATTGATTTAAAAAATTGGCAGTTGTTATTTTTGCCCCAAGTCCTGGTGTTTCATTATGTTCTATTATTTTTAAACCTTTTATTTTCTTATCATTATCAATTCCAACCTTCAAGTATATATATCCTCCATACCCCATAGTTTTAATTTCAAATATTTTACCTATTTCTTCTCCATTTGAATTTAAAACAGAAATATATTTAATCCCTTTTATTTCTTTTTCTTCAAACTTTTCTCCTTCAGGAAAAATTTCCTTATTTAATTTTTCTCCCTCAATCTTTTTAATCTCTTCAATCTTTGGTTTTGTTGTTTTATAAACCTGCGCAAGAAGATATCCAGATAACCCAGTTATAAATGTAATTACAATTATTCCAATAAAAATTTCTTTTTTACTCATTTTTTACTTCCAAATTTTTTTGGTAAAGTATATCTATTTATTAATGGAACAAGCATATTCATAAATAATATTGAATAACAAACCCCTTCTGGATAACTTCCCCATTTTCTTATTAAAAATGTTATAATTCCACATCCTATCCCAAATATTATTTTACCCTTTCTTGTGATTGGAGAGGTAACATAATCAGTTGCCATAAAAAAAGCACCAATAATAAGCCCTCCAGACATTATTTGATAAAGCATATTCTGTTTAAAAATTAAAGATAAAATTGCAACTGTCAAAATATATGAAAATGGAATATGCCATGTTATTACTCTTTTTAAGAGCAAAAATATACCTCCAATAAGTAATAAAATTGTGCTTGTTTCTCCTATACACCCAGACCTTGCTCCAATAAACATCTGCCATAATGAAGGTAATGACTGACTTATTTTCTCTTTCATTATAAATAATGGAGTAGGGGAGGTTATAGCATCCACTCTATAATCAAGAACATTTATAAATTTTGTCATTTCAACTGGATAGGAAGCAAGTAAAATTGCTCTTGCAGTTAAAGCAGGATTGAAAATATTAAATCCAATCCCTCCAAATAATTCCTTTACAAGGAAAATTGCAAGAAAACCTCCAATAGCAACAATCCATAATGGTATTCTTGGTGGTAAAACAAAAGCAAATAATATTCCAGTAACAACTGCACTTCCATCATATATCCTTACATCCTTTCTCATTAAAATCTGGAATAGAAATTCGCTTAAAATACAAGAAATTATTGAAACAAAAATTACCTTTAAAACATAAAAACCGAAAAAGTATACACTCCCAATCATTGCTGGTATTAAAGAGATAATTACATAAAGCATTATTTTTGAAGTTGTTTCAGAACTATGTATATGTGGAGAAGAATAAATTTTACATAAATTATTTTTCATTTTTTCCTCAATTTAAATTTTGCACATTTTATAAAATCAACAAGTGGTCTTTTTGCTGGGCAGATATAACTGCAACAACCACATTCAATACAATCAAAAACATTCAAATTTTCACACTTATCAAACCTTCCAAATTCAGCATATCTTCCTATTTCACTTGGCAGTAAAAACATAGGACATACTTCAATACATTTACCACATCTTATGCATGGTTGTATTTCTTCGGGTAAATCTTCTTCTGGCAACAAAATAAGTCCTGTAGTTCCTTTAATTACAGGTGTTTCCAAGTCATATATTTGAATTCCCATCATAGGTCCACCTGTCACCAATTTTCTTCCATATTTTAATTCACCATTACAATAACTTAAAATCTTAGAAATAGGTGTTCCAATTTTCACCTTTAAATTTTTTGGTGTCCCAACAAGTCCCGTACATGTTAAAACCCTTTCTGTTAAAGGAATACCATTACATACAGCACGCTTTATTGCCAAAACTGTTTGAACATTAAATACAATACATCCAACATCAATTGGTAACCCTCCGGATGGTACTTCTCTATTTAAAATTGATTTTATAAGATGTTTTTCACTTCCCTGAGGATATTTGGTAGGCAAAATTTTTATTTCAATTTCAACATATATTTTCAAATTTTTTATAGAATTATTCAAAACAGGTATAAGGTCAATTTTATTGCTTTCTATTCCGATAAATGCTTTTTTTACATTTGTTGCCTTACATATTATTTGAATTCCTTCAATTACTTCATCTATGCATTCTTTTAAAATTCTGTAATCACATGTTAAAAATGGCTCACATTCACATCCATTTATAATTACAAAATCTGCTTTTTTACCAGGGGGAACAGTCAATTTTACATGTGTTGGAAAAGCAGCACCTCCAAGCCCAACAATTCCACTTTCTCTTACAATATCTATAATTTCTTCTGAAGATAATGCAAGCCAATTCCTTTCTTTTTTTTCTATACTTTTCCTTTCTCCATCACTCTCAATTATAACACTTAATGATTTTCTTCCTGTTGGTAAATCCCATGGAATAATATCAATAACTTTTCCAGAGACAGATGAATGAATATATGAACTTATAAAACCAGTAATTTCTCCAATAATTTGTCCTTCAACTACATAATCACCTTTTTTTACAACTGGTTTTGCAGGAGAACCTGTATGTTGAGACAGAGGAATTATAACTTTTTCAGGATATTCAAATTCTTCAATTGGTTCATTCTTACTTAAACTTTTAAAGTCCAGTAGTTTAATCCCTCCTTTAAACATTTTATGCTCCAAATTTACCAAGTTTTAAAGAACAGGCAAGTAAGATATACATAAGATTTTTTGAATATATATTTCCTAAAATTCCTTTTGAACAATCCCTTTCAGTAAATCTTTCAACCTTATCTGGTAATGTATTTGGAGAAACAACAACAACTGGAACAGGATGCCATGAATGACTTTTTAATACTGATGGAGTAGAGTGGTCTCCTGTTATTGCTATTGCTTCAAATTTCATATTTTTTATCGGTTCTATTTTTCTATCAATTTCTTCAAGTATTTTAACCTTACCTTCAAAATTTCCATCTTCTCCAAAACTGTCTGTTTTTTTAATATGTAGAAAGAAGAAATCGTAATCATTATAGATATTTTTTAATGTTTCAATTTCATCTTCAATTTTTTCTCCACATTCTACTACCTCCATTCCAACAAGTTTTGATATTCCTTTATACATTGGATATGTTGCAATACAGCATGGTTTTAATTTATATCTTTCTTGGAATGTCTGAATATCTGGATATGTTGAAAAGCCCCTTAATAATAAACATTTTGCTTTTGAATTTAAATTTTTCAATAATGAAATAACTCTTTCCTCAAATTCATTTAAAACTTCTGCTGTAAATTTCCCTTTTTCACTTAGTGGGTCAATATTTTTTAAAGTTAATCCCTCTTTTCCTGGGTCATTTTCGGTAACATCACATGAAAGATTTTCTCCTGAAAGTATTATTGCACATCTATGTTCCTTAACCGTTTTTATTTTTATTTTTACACCTTTTATCTCTTTTATATTTTCAGAAATCAAATTAACAATCTTTTCATTTTCTTCTGTTGGTATTCTTCCTGCTCTTCTATCTAAAACTATTCTATTTTCATCAATTGTTGCAAAATTTCCTCTTATGGCGATTTCACCTTTTTTAACTTCAAGCCCTATTCCAAGACATTCAAGTATCCCTCTTCCTATTTGAATTTCAATAGGGTCATATCCAAAAAGTGCAATATGTCCGGGTCCACTTCCAGGGGTTATACCAGGTAGAACCGGTGTTAGGAGACCACAGGAACCTATTTTTGCGAAATAATCAAGATTAGGAATATTTGCTGTTTCAAGTTCTGTTTTACCTGTTTTGGGATCAGGAAGTCCTCCAAGTCCATCAATAACAAGAAGCAATATTTTTTTATCATTTTTCTGTATAATCTCTGGAAGTATTCTTTCATAATTCATATTAACCCCTTTTAAGTAAAAAACCTTGCGATAAAACTTTTCTTCATCTTCACTGCTTTATATGGACACACTTCAAAACAACAAAAACATAATATACACTTTTTTCTATTAAATTTCAAGTCATTTGAAATTGCCTTTACAGGACAAACATTAAAACATGCATAACATCTTTTACATTTTTTCTCATCAATATAAGGAATAATCTTGAAAACTTTTGAAAGAGGGATTAAAAATTTTGAAAAAAATCTGTTTTTTATAAAAAAATACTTTTTTGTGGATGGCAGTTGAAAGTTTTTTATTTCTTCAAAATCACCAATAATTTCAACATCTTCAAATTCATATCTTTCTTTATAAATCTTCATAAAATCAACTTTTTCTGGCTCTATTCCAATCAATTTACAGCAAGCATAATCAACATAAACCGGCTTTTCACCAACTATTATATATTCAATTTTTCTCAATTTACCAGAAGATGGTCCATCTCCTTCCATTCCAATTATTCCATCAACAACAGTCAAAAAAATTTTTTCTTCAATTTTTTTGTAAAATTCAACAAGAAAATAGGAAAAATCATAAGGATTTATAAACTTACTGTGAAGGATACTTTTTGTAATTCCTGGGATTAAACCATAAAGATTTTTAATTCCAAGAGTTAAAGTTGTCAAATTATGTGTTTTAAATTTTGGAACATTAATTATTGAAAATTCATCTATTAAAGAAGTTATTGGGATTTTATAGATTTTATTTTTAATAACAATTTCTAAAGGTATAGAACTTTCAAATTTTTTTAAAGGAACATTATATTTTTCTGCTATTTCTTTATATCCACACTTTTGCCAGTATTCCTCAATTGGTTTTTCAATATTTGCAGGACTATCTCCTATAATAATTTTTTTATCTTTAAAAATTCTAATAAGAGAAGAAATAATAGATGGATGAGTTGTCACACCTTCTTCAGGTCTTCTTGCAGATAGCATATTTGGTTTTATAAGTATTTTTTCAGGGATATTTTTAAATTCAAGTAAATCAACTGCCTTTTTCAATCTCTCATAAATCAAATCTTGGCTATAACTTTCACACTTCAAAACAAATATTTTATTTTTCATTTTTCAAAATTTATATCACATTTTTTTAAAAAACAAAAATCTAAATTTTTGCCTTTTTAGATCCTTCCTACAAAATTCCAAAAGGGTTGATTTCTTTTAAAAATTTACGATATAATAAACCATAAGAGATGATTATTGGAGTATTTTAAAAATGAGATTAAAGAGGGAGGAAAAATGAAAGGGGGAGAATTTTAAAAATGAGGTTAAAGGAGCATTTGGACATTTTATGTAATAAAATAGTAGAAAGACACTTAGGTTCAGAAGGAGAAAAGCAGACACAGAAGTATATTGAAGAGGAGTTTAAAGAAATAGGATATGAAGTTTTAAGAGAAGATTTTACTGCACCATGCTGGAATTATGGAAAATATTTTTTAAAAACTGAAAACATTGATTTTCCTTGTTTTCCATGCTTTTACTCAAATTCTTGTGATATAAAAGGGCAACCTATAATAATAAATTCTAAATATATTGAAAATTATAAAGAGAAAATAAAAGGCAAAATCTGTATTATTTTTGAAGAGATTGGAGATGTAAATGAAGCAGGTAAGATTGCTAAAATACTTGAAGATTATGGAGCAGGTGCTTTAATTATTGTAAGTCCTTATGAAAATACATATTCAACAAAAATAGTAAGAAATCCTGATTTAAAAAAGTTAGGTGTAATAACAGTAAGCAAAGATACTGCAAAAGAAATAATCAAAAATATTAAAAATGTTTTCCACCTGAAAATAGAAGGAAAAAATTTTATTTCAAATTCCTGCAATATAGTTGCAAAATATAAAGGAAAGACAGATAAAAAAATTGTTATTGGTGCTCACTATGATACTCCACCTGGTTGTCCTGGTGCATGGGATAATGCAACAGGTGTTTCTATTTTAATTGAACTTGCAAGATATTTAAAGGACAAAAATGTAAAATATTCAATTGATTTTGTTGCTTTTGGTGGAGAAGAATATGGAGGACTTGGTTATGGGATTGGTGGATATGAATATTTTAAAAAGCATAAAAAAGAAGATATTTTATGGATGACATGTCTTGATTCAATTGGTGTATATTTAGGAGAGGTAAAGTGTTATATTGGTAAATCAAATTATATAAAAGGAATTTTAAGGGACATACTTTCTAAATTTAATATTGAAGTGAAGGACTATAGAAAGGGAAGTGATAATAATATTTTCAACGACAATAACATTCCAAATATTTGGTTTACTGACTGGGACGAGAAAACTTCAAAGTATTACCACATTCATTCTCCAAAGGATAATCTTGATATAATAGACCTTGAAAAACTTAATAGAATTTCTGAAATAATATTTTTTACAATTGAAAAATTATTGAAAATAGAGATTGAAAGAGAAAAACAGAGATTAAAATTTATGCGAATGAGAAAAAATGATTTTAAAGAAGTAAAAAACATTGTTAGAAAAATATGGACAATGGGAGTTGATAAGTTAAGAGAGGAAACATATGGGATAATTGGAAATAAAAGTTGGGATGAATGGGTATGGAAAAGTGTAAAAGAATATTTAAAGGAGAAAAATACAAAAAAATTTGTTACAAAAATAAATGGGAAAATTGTTGGTTTTTGCTCATATAGAATAGATAAAATTAAAAAAATAGGAACTGTTGGATATAATGGAGTATTGCCTGAATATAGCGGATTGGGAATAGGAACATATCAGATTAATAAAATACTTGAATTAATGAAAAAAGAAGGTATGGAAATAGCAGAGGTTTTGACTGGATTAAATGAGGGACATGCACCGGCAAGAAGAATGTATGAGAAAGCAGGTTTTAAAGAGTTTTTTAAATCGGTTTTATATACAAAAAAACTTTGAAGAATAAAAAATTTCCCCTCATTTATTCCTCATCTGATTGTTATTTTTCATACTGGGAAGATTCAATTAAAGTAGAACTTGAAAAACCAAATTCTTTTGCTTTTTTTGTTTTCCAATAAAAAATTTTGTGTTAAAATTTGGAAATAAAGGGAGAAGTTATGTTGTCAAAATATGAAATTCACAAAAAAAATATACTCAATAAGATTTATGAAAAAGAAAAAATATCAAGAAAAGATTTACATGAATTGCTTGATTTAAGATTTGCAACAATTACAAAAATAGTTAAAGAATTAATCAAAGAGGGAATAATAAAAGAAACAGGAAAAAAGAGAAAAAAAGAAGTTGGTAGACCCCACTCATTACTGAAAATTATTCCTGATAGTAGATTCTTTATTGGCTGTGAATTAAGTCCAGAAAAAATAACTGGTGTAATTTTGAATTTTAAAGGGGAAATAATTATAAATAATAAAACTAATATTGACAAAAAAGATACAAAAAAAGGAATACTGAAAAAAATAGTTAGTTTGTTAGAAAATATAATTACAAAAAGTAAGATTGAAAAGAAAGAAATATGTGGAATTGGTTTTGTTGACCCAGGGATAGTTGATGTAAAAAAAGGGATTTCTGTTTTTTCTTCAATTTTACCGCAGTGGAAAAATGTAGAGACAAAAAAATATATTGAAGAAAAACTGAATATAAAAACATTTATTATTGGAAGTTCTCAGGCAAAAGTTTTAAGCGAAAAGTTTTTTGGCGAGGGTAAAGATAGTAAAAATTTTATTTTTGTTGAATTTGGCGATGGTATTGCATGCGGGATAATGAGTGAAGGGAAAATAATTCATGGATTAGGAGGAGTTGCAGGAGAATTTGGACATATAAAAATTTATGATAGAAAAGAAATCTGTAACTGTGGAAAAATTGGCTGTTTAGAAGCAATAGCAAGTATTCCTGCAATAGAAAAAAAAGTAATGAAGACCACAGGAAAAAAATTAAATATAAACGAAATCATTTATGAATATGAAAAAAATAATCTTGAAATAAAAAGAACTATTGACGATGTTTTTGAAATTTTTGCCTTATCAATTTCAAATTTGATAAATCTTTTAAATCCTGAACTTGTAATACTTGATAAAAATTTTTTACTTTTTGAAAAATTTCTTGATGTATTTATTAAAAAAATAAAAATAAATATGGTCTATGAATATTCTATAAAATTTAAAATTTCCAATTTTAAAGAAAACATTGGTGCTATTGGAGGAGCATGTCTTTCCCTCAGTAAATTTCTTGGACTTGACATCTAAAATTTTTTGAGGTATTATTTACAAAAAAGTAAAAAATTAAAAAAAGGAGGGGAATATGGAAAAGAAAAAAGTATCTGATTTCAGGTATGATACAGGACCTGCAAGAATTCCATGGAGTGCAGTTGGAGAAAAAGTAAAATTGGAAGATATAGTTGAGATTATAAAATTTCTTGTTCCAGCAAAGGGGAAAAATTATAAAAAGCAGTTAGATAGAGTTAAGAAAGAATTAAAAAAACTTATAGAGAGCAGCGATTTAGCAGGGAAATTAACTCTTGGTCAAAAAGTTTCTCAACTTGAAGAAGAAGTTAAAAAATTTCTTGGCTGTAAATATGCTGTTTTTTTAACAAATGCAACTGCTGGTTTTGAAATAAGTTATAAATTTGCTGGATTAAAACCAGGCGATGAAGTTATAGCACCTGCAATTACATTTATTGCTACTATTTTATATCCCCTTGCTATAGGTGCAAAAGTTGTTCTCGCTGATATTGACCCTAAAACATTAAACATGGACCCTGAAGATGTTGCAAGAAAAGTGACAAAAAAAACAAAAGTTATAGTTCCTGTTCATATTGGGGGTTATCCATGTGATATGGACCCAATAATGGACATAGCAAAAAAATTTGATATTGTTGTTCTTGAAGATGCAGCACATGCTTTTGGAGCAGAATATAATGGAAAAAAGATAGGAACTATTGGACATTTTGGTGCCTTTAGTTTTCATGAAGTAAAAAATATAACATCTCTTGGAGAGGGAGGAATTCTTGTAACCAACGAGGAAATAGGGAAAGATTTTCCAAAAGCAAGATTTGTAGGACTTGATATTTCAAATCCTATCCCATTATGGCTTTATGATGTTGTCGCTTTAAAATGGAAAGGTGATTATTTTGCTCCTGGGAATCATTCAGCAACAGAAATTCAGGCAGTTGCTTTACTTTCTCAGATGAAGAGAATAAATAAAATTATTGAAAAAAGAAGGAAAGCAGCAGAATATCTAAATGCAAGATTTAAAGATGTAAGAGGGATTATAACTCCACCCCTTGATGATAAAAAAATAAAGTCAACACATCACCTATATCTTTTCCAGGTAGACCCAAATCAATTAAATGGAGATATTCAAAATGTAAAAGAAAAGATGAAAGAAAAAGGTATAACCCAAATTCCTCATTTTGCTCCTTTATATAGATTTTCAATTATGAAACAACTTGGATATGACACAGAAAAAATAAAAGAAACATGTCCTAATGCAGAAGAGGTCTTTTTACACAGGTTTACACATTTACCTTTATATGATTTCAAAAAAGAAGACCTGAAATATATGGCTGATTCAGTTATTGAGATTATAAAAGGAATGCAAAAATGATTATAGGTATCCCAAAGGAAATAAAAGAAGAAGAATACAGAGTTGGAATTTTACCAAAAACAGTAAAAAAACTTGTTAAAAAAGGTCATAAAGTCCTTGTTGAAAAAAATGCAGGGATAGGAGCAGGTATAAAAGACCAGGATTATGAAAAAGAAGGTGCTGAAATTGTTGAAGACCATTCTTATATCTTTAAAAATTCAGAATTGATAATTAAAGTCAAAGAACCATTGCCTCCAGAATATGATTTATTAAATGAAGGACAGATTATTTTTACATTCTTTCATTTTTCTTCAAATAAAGAAATGACTAAAAAATTGATTGAAAAAAAGGTAACTTGTTTTGCCTATGAACTTGTAGAAGAAAATGGAGAACTTATTATTTTAAAACCTATGAGTGAAATTGCTGGAAAGTTAAGTATTCAGGAAGGTATGAAGTATCTTGAAAAAGAATATGGGGGGAAAGGAGTTCTTTTATCAGGAGCAGAAGGGGTAAAAAAAGGAAAAGTTGTTATTCTTGGAGGAGGAACAGTTGGATATAATGCAGCAAAAATTGCATATTCTTTAGGTGCAGAGGTTACAATTCTTGAAATAAATGAAAAAAAGATGAAATTTTTAAAAAGAGAATTCCCTTCTGCAAAGGTTCTTTATTCAAATGGGAGAAATATAAAAAATTCAATAAAAAAAGCAGATTTAATTATTGGAGCGGTTTTAATACCTGGCAGAAGACCCCCAATTCTTATAAAAAAAGAAGATTTAAAATTGATGGAAAATGGAACAGTAATGGTTGATGTTTCAATAGATGAAGGTGGTGTTTTTGAAACAAGTCGGCCTACAACTCATAAAGAACCGATTTATATTTATGAGGGAATTATACATTATTGTGTTCCTAATATACCTGGAGTTGTTCCAAAAACTTCAACTTTTGCTTTATGTAATATCACAGAAAAATATGTCTTAAAACTCGCAGATAAAGGATTGGATTCCATTAAGACTTCTCATGGATTAAAAACTGGTCTTTCTATAAAAAACGGAGATATTGTTAACCCAAAATTGAATTTTGTTTTTTAATTTAAGGTATTAGCTAAATATATCTTTTCACCTTCCCTGCCTTGGTTTCTTTATTTTGTCTCAGTGGGCCGTGCAGGACTTGAACCTGCAACCTACGGATTAAGAGTCCGCCGCTCTGCCAGTTGAGCCAACGGCCCAGAAAATTGCGCCTGGCGCGACTTGAACGCGCAACCCTCTGCTTAGAAGGCAGATGCTCTATCCTGTTGAGCTACAGGCGCTTATTTAATAATTTATTATATCACTTTTATCAAAAATAAGTCAATACAACAATTTACATT
>Ga0185342_1000793_pt1 | contig 14716 bp, 10 predicted proteins | sample ConPoolayeEmetaG_FD_128045 | JGI IMG/M metagenome (GOLD analysis project Ga0185342, IMG submission 128045) | Hot spring microbial mat communities from California, USA to study Microbial Dark Matter (Phase II) - Cone Pool mat layer E metaG... ...
ATGTTGACCCGCTCGATCCAGCGGGCCTGGCCGGTCTGATCATCGGTCTCGATAATCACCCCGCACAGTCGAATGTCGTCGCTGGCCACCGCGTAGGGATGCGGGACGCCGGTCACTAGCGACTTGACCACCGCCTCCTTGTTTCGCCCCAGCACCGAATCATAGGGTCCGGTCATTCCCAGGTCGGTAATGTAGGCGGTCCCGCGTGGCAGCACGCGTTCGTCGGCAGTCTGAACGTGGGTGTGCGTGCCGACGACTGCGGTCACCCGGCCGTCGAGATACCAACCCAGCGCGATCTTTTCGCTGGTGACCTCAGCGTGCACGTCGACGACGATGGTTTTTATGTGGCTGTCGAGTTGCCGGAGGATCCGGTCGGCGGCGTGAAAGGGGCAGTCGGCGCGGACATTCATGAAGGTCCGCCCCAGCAGGGAGAACACCGCCACCGGTTGCCCGCTGCGGCTTTCCACCACCGACACCTCCTGACCGACCGCCTCCGGCGGCAGGTTGGCCGGCCGCACGATGCGGTCCGACGATTCCAGGAGCGGCAGCACTTCCCGCCGCTTGTAGATGTGATCCCCCATCGTGCACACGTCGATCCCGTAGTGCCGCAGCTTGGCGAACATCTGCGGCGTCAGGCCGCTGCCGGCCGCCGCATTCTCGCCGTTGGCGATCACGCAGGCGATGTCCCTTTCACCGATCAGTCGCGGAATGATCTGCGAGCAGGCGTGCTTGCCGGGCCGACCCACGATGTCCCCGATGATCAACAACCGCATGCGGCTGCTTTCCAGGTACTGTCACGCCCCGGCGGCGCCGACCTGGGGCACCGATTTCCGAGCCCTTAATGTGGCTGGCGTCGGCCGGACCCGGCCACCCTGCCGGATCCGGCCCCTCGTGCCGAAGCCTGCTCGCCTTGCCAAAGTATAGGCTACCGCCGCCGCACCCGACAACCGTGGTCGCCCGGCTACTTCGGCGGCTTGCACTTGGAGCAGGGTTCAAGGCCCTGTTGCTTGGCTTCTTTCAGCGATATCGCTTTGGCTCCGCTCTTGACGTACTGACAGTCCTTGCGGTGGTACTTCCGCCCGTGCTGGGTGACATAGACCACGATTTCCCCGGTTGGCGGCTCTCGCGGGCCGGAGGATCGGCCGGCCGCCGGACCGGTGGAGTCCGAACTGGGCCGGCTTTCGGCCCCGGGCCGGCTCCAGAGCCCCTTGTGATTCTGCCGTGCCAGCCGCTCGTAAGCTTCCATCAGACTCTGATGCCGAAACGGTCCGCCGGCCGAAACGCGGGCATAGCCTTGCCGCACCAGCTCCAGGTTCACCAGCAGCCCGTCCGGGGCCCGGTACACGTAGGCCCAGATGCGCCCAGTCGAGTCAGGCTGCGGCCAGTCGGGCTCGGACTCCAGGTACACCGATTCGCCTTCCAGCAGCCGGGCGGTGAAGGTTCTGGCCTGCTCGGCGGCCGGGTCGGTTTGCGGCACGTAGGCTCCGATGAGCCGGACGGTAACAGGCTGGCCGTCACGCTGCACCACCACTTCGTTTCCGGCTAATACCTTGACTACCGGGCAGGCGGTTTGCCCGGCGAAATCCTCGGCCGGTACTTGCGGAAGCCGGTCGGCGGGCAGCTCCTGGGCCGCGACGGTTTGCAGGAGGCTGAGCGCTCCGGCCAGCAGGAGTTGCTGGCGACCGATCGGGCACCGCCAGTTCCTCATCTATCTTCTCCTTTCGCGGGCCTCATGAATTGGCCGACGATGGTATAGCCGGGCTGCACCTGCCGGCGGCCAGGAAGTTCGTTGCGGCGTTGACCGGGCCGAAGCAGCGTCCTGCGGCCGGCCCCGGTCATGCCGGTTCGGCCCAGGTACTGATGCAGCCATCGTACGTTCTGACCGCCGGAGACTTCATTTCGCTTGCGCTGGTATTGCCTGCCACATGGGCTGGCCCGACTATGGATTCCCAGTGTTTCTCGTTGAACAGGCAGCCGGGGTCGCCGGCGTTGACGGAGCCGAAGTAGCTGTCTGCCCGGGCTCGGCATCCGCCGCAATAGCTCCTGAAACGGCAGATCCCGCAGTGATGGGTGAGCTTGCTGCGGTCGCAGAGCAGAGCCCAGAAAGGGTTGGCGCGGAATATATCGGCCAGCCGACGGGTGCGGACGTTTCCCAGGACCCGCTGAGGCATGTAGACGCAGGGGGTGATATCACCATTGGGCTGAATGCAGACATAGGTCCGGCCGGCCCCGCAGCCCCCCAGATACTTGGCCACCACGCGGGCCTTCCACCCGGCTCCGGAACCGGCATGGGAGCAGGCCTGCCGTCCCTCGCTTGTGGCGTGGACCAGACAGACCCGACCCAACTGGGGGGCGGTCGAGATCACGCCGATCCGGCCCGATTGCATCCACCGGTTCAGCGTTTGCAGCAAAGATTCGCGCTGCCGCGGGTTCAGGTCTCCGGCGGCCATCCGGCCGCCCCGGCCGACCGGGATGAAGTTGAAGTGGGCAAAGCAGGTGGCTCCGATGTCCACCGCGAAGCGAAGCATGTCTTCGACTTCCTCGAAGTTGCCTTGGTGGACACACATGGCGATGCCCAGTCGCAGCCCAGGCTGGGCCACCACATAGCGCATCCCGCGGACGGTTCGTTGCCACATTCTGGGCAGGCCGCGGAAGGCATCATGCTTGTCGGGATGCACCGAATCGAGCGAGACCTCGATGTAGCGTGCGCCCGCCTCGGCCAGGTCGGCCGCCAGCCGGGGGGTCATGGTCGTGCCGTTGGTCGCGACACTGATGTGCATTCCATATTGCCGGCAGCGGCGTAATACCGGCAGCAGGTCGGGACTGATGGTCGGCTCGCCGCCGGCCAAAGCTACCATCGGAACGTATAGTTCGCCCAGCTCATCGACCAGGCGCAGCTTCTCCTGGAGCGTAAGCTCGTCGGGCCCGGGCTGGGCCCGGCTGTCCTGGTAGCAGTGGCGGCAGCGCAGGTTGCACCGGTTGGTGAAGTTCCATACGGCAAACAGGGGGGCGGAGAAGCGTTGCGGCACGGTGAGCCCGAATTCAGCCAGGCTGCGGGCGGTGGCCACCAGTCCGCGGACCGTGCTGCTATGCTCACTCACCCGGCGCCGAAATACCTCCATCGGCACCGACCCGCGCAGAGCATCTATCAGCCGGTGCACCGGCCAATACTTGATACGCTGCCATAACGGGGCGCTCAAATCGCCGTAGGTCCGCAGAATCTCTTCCAGCAGCGTGGGGCGCCCAGGCCGCCGGCGGGAAACCACGCCAAGCAGCCGCCGCACCAGGTCACGACCCAGCCAGTCTTCCAACGGATGGCGGAAATTCAAGTCGATGGCATACCCGGACTTGCCGGACGGGCCTGGATCATTGGCACCCGCTGCCTGCGCACCCGAAGTGACGGATCCATCTACCGCATTCGATGCACCGTGTTTCGGGCGATCGGACAGGGCAGGGAGCACGTCAAAGCGGCGGTCGGGCCCTTCCCCGGGCGTACCGGCACTCCCGGAGCTCTGCCGCTGGCTCGAAGGTCCGGGTTGCAGCCATTCCAGGTCAGCCATGGCGTCTGCCTTCCTTGCCGGGCACCGAGCGGGCACTATCGCCCGGAGGCGGATGGGCTTTTCTAACACCTGGACCGCCAAAAGCCAATCTGGTTGGGGGATTTCGGACTGGATTCCCTGGACGCTGGCCGTCCGGCGGCATCGCCAGGCCGCGTTGCAATCTCGATCTGGCGGGCCGCCTGCCAGCGCCGACGCCGGTCAGCGGCCCGGGACTTGCCGGACTGGGAGGTGCGGCATCGAGGGAAGAGGGTGTGGGAATATGCGATGGAGACTGCGATACCGGGCGCCGTTAGTTCCCGGCTACCATCGCTAGCGTGCTTCGCGCGCGGCCTCGAGTCGCGCCATTGCGTACAGTCAGACGTTGCGAAGCCGGTGGCCCAGCTTGTATTTCTTGGCCTCCAGGTAACGTCGGTTGTGCTCGGTGGGTGGCATCTCCAGCGGCAGTTGCTCCACGACTTGGAGCCCGTAAACTTCCAGCCGGCTGACTTTCTTGGGGTTGTTAGTGAGAATGCGGATCTTGTGCAGGCCGATGTCCCGGAGAATCTGGGCCCCGATGCCGTAATCGCGGTGATCGGCCCGCAGACCCAAAACCCGGTTGGCCTCCACCGTGTCCAGGCCCTCATCCTGGAGCCGGTAGGCGTGCAGTTTGTTCTCCAGTCCGATTCCGCGGCCTTCCTGTCGCAGGTAGACCAGGGCCCCGCGCCCTTCGCGGGCGATCATCTCCATCGCGGCCTGAAGTTGCTGCCCGCACTCGCAGCGGGCTGAGCCGAAGACGTCGCCCGTCAGGCATTCCGAATGCACGCGGACCAGCACCGGATCCTCGGTCTGGGGCACCATGCCCCGCGCGTCAAGTTGCCCCAGGCCCCCGTGGCACAGGGCCAGGTGCGTTTGCGGGTCGGTCCGAGCCCGGTACGCGATCAGCAGCCATTCCCCGAACCGGTTGGTGAGCGGCACGCTTTCCACGCGTTCGATGAGCCGTTCCCGCTGCATGCGGTACTCGATCAGGGCCGCGATGGTGCACATCTTCAGCCCGTGCTGTCGGCAGAACTCGGCCAGTTGCGGGACCCGAGCCATGGTGCCGTCCTCGTTGAGGACTTCGATCAGGGCGGCGCCGGGCAGCAACCCGGCCAGGCGGCACAAGTCGACCGATCCCTCAGTCTGGCCGCCGCGGACCAGAACGCCGCCCTCGCGGGCCATCAGCGGGTTGACGTGTCCGGGTCGGACGAAATCTTCCGGGACGGCCTCCTCGGCTACCAGGTGTCGGATGGTCGTGGCCCGGTCGAAAGCGGACACGCCGGTGGTGGTTCCCAAATGCGGGCCGGCGTCAACGGTGACCGTGAAGTTGGTTCCGAACCGGGTCGTGTTGTCCGGAACCTGGGGGGTGAGCTGCAAGCGCTTGCAGCGGCTCTGCGTCAACGCCACGCACAGCGTGCCGCGGCCGTACTTCAGCATGAAGTTGACCTTCTCCGGCGTGATGGCCTGGGCCGGACAGACCAGGTCACCCTCGTTTTCACGGTCCTCATCGTCGACCAGTATGATCAGTTTCCCCTGGCGCAGTTCGGCCAGCACCTCATCGATCGGGCTGAATGGAGAGCCTGTGTCAACCGTGGGCATGATTTCCTCTGCACGATCGGTCGGCAAACACCTACCTCTCCGATTTTAGGCGCAGCGGGCCTTGCAGGGCCCCGATAGTCTGATTTGCCTGCTAGGCCACGCTGACCCGTCGCCCGACACGCCGCTTGCGGCTTATGAGCTTACGCCCGCTGTGGGTGCGCATTCGAGCCCGGAAACCACACTTGCGCTTCCGTTTGATTCTGCTGATGCGACGCGGATAGTGCATAATTCTTCCATGCTCCTGTAAACTGGAAATCCTGCCGGCCGGCTGGGGCCAGGCACGAATCTGGAACCGTGTAGCAAGCGCCGGGCTGGGGGCCCACCGCCCCCGGAGAGCGGCTCCGCCAGCCAATGCGGGCGACCCCTCCGGAGGTGCTATTATCATCCGGCCGGGCCCTCGCGCCAACCGCCAGCCGACCGGCAGGTTCCAGACGACTGCCCGAGCTGGCTCGAGGGCCGACGACCGGCCGGCGATGGGGTGGCAAGAACCCCGTGGCAAGCTATATTCGTGCATTGTACTCCAGAAGCGGGTGCGTCATGGCTGATGCGGCACGTCCGGTGCTGGAACCGTCGGAAGCTGAATCGCCGTGGGTACAACTGCGGTCCACGACCATCCATCCCTTTGTTTATCGGAAGATGGTCTGGCAGGCCGACCCGCAGGCGCGTGCGGGCGACATCGTGAACTTGTATGACAGGAGCGGGCAGTTTTTCGGGCGCGGTTTATACAATCCGCGGTCGCAGATCACAGTCAGGCTCTTGTCACGGGAGCGGGTGCCCATTGACGCCGATTTCTGGCGGCGGCGGCTGGACCAGGCGGTGGGGCTGCGTCGGCGGCTTCAGCTTGACCAGGTGACGGACGTTTACCGGCTGGTGCATGCCGAGGGCGACGGGCTCAGTGGCCTGGTTGTCGAGCGCTACGCCGACTGTCTGGTGTTCGAGCTGTTCTCAATCGGGATGTTCCAGCGTTGCCAGGAGCTGGCCGGGATACTGGCCGACATTCTCGGACCGCCGACCGCCCTGGATCGGCCGGGACAGGCGGGCCCCGAGTGGCGGATTGTGGTTCGAGCGGACGCCCGGATCGAGCGGTTGGAGGGTTTTCATGTTCCGAGCCAGCCTTGGCCCGGGGCGTCCGTGGTGCCCGACCGGGTGATCGTCCGCGAGCACGGTATCCGGTATCGGGTGGACCTGAAGCAGGGGCACAAGACCGGCTTTTTCTGCGACCAGCGGGACAACCGCCGAAGACTGGCCGAGCTTTGCCGCGACGCGACCGTGCTGGATTTGTGCTGTTATACCGGCGGCTTCGCCTTGCATGCGGCCAAGCTGGGCGGGGCGCGAGAAGTGACCGGCGTCGAGCTGGACGAAGCGGCCGTCACGGTGGCTCGGGAGAATGCGGATCTCAATCAGGTGCGGGTGGATTTCGTCTACGCCGACGCTTTCACGTACCTGCGACAGATGCTGGCCAATGGGCGACAGTTCGATGTCGTGGTGCTCGATCCCCCTAAGCTGGCGACTTATCGGATCGAGTGTGACGAGGCCCTGCGCAAGTACCACGATCTGAATTGCCTGGCAATGCAGGTGGTTCGCCCCGGCGGCCTGCTGCTGACTTGCAGTTGCTCGGGGCTGATTTCGCGGGCGGCATTCACCGAAGCCGTCCACCGGGCGGCTTTGCACGCCGGCCGGAACCTGCAACTTTTCAACCAGACCGGCGCCGCTCCGGATCACCCAGTCATGCTGAACTGCCCAGAATCCGCATACCTGAAAGCCCTCTGGTTCCGCGTTCTGTAGCCGGCGCTGGGCCAGCCTCGCGGCGGCGGCAAAGCCCAGCCCGACCGGCTGGGCTCTGCCGCCCGATTACCGGCACAGCTCGGGTCCGGGATTGCTTCACCGGCCGGGTGACACGGGCTTGATCGCCACCACCACGTCGAGCCGGGCCAGGTTTTCCAGCTTGCGCACGTCCAGGGTGCCGATCAGGATTCGGGCGGCCTTGCTGTCGGCGGTCGGCTCGAAGCCGAGCTGTGTCAGGGCCGCCAGCGACTTTTCGGACGTGTCGGTCAGGAAGATCATCAGGTCCACGCGGTAGTTGATGATCCGCAGCTCGCCGGTGGTCAGATTACCGTTCTGGCCCTCTTTCTCGACCTTGCTGGCCAGGTCACGCAGCGGCTCGGCCAGCTTCACACGAGCCGCCTGTTCGGGAGTCAGCGCGGAACCGGGTTCCTACTCCTTCAGGCCGTCGGCCTCCTCCTCGCGGGCCACGTGGTGCGAGGGCTGCGGCGTCAACGAGGTCGGCTGAGCCGGCGCTATTCGTCTGGCGCCCTGGCCGAACATGCCGCCGCCGATGGGCGGCGGCGATCCGAGCGACTTGAACTCCGCGCCCTGCATCAGCCCCCTCTGTGCCGGCGCGCCAACTGCCGCAACTCGGCAGTATTGCATCAGTCCCGGCTGCCCCTCGCCGAAGACGCCCTCGTAGCTCACGCCGTCGGGCATCTCGACCGGCACAGTGATCTTGGTCGGTTGTCCGCCGACCGTGACGGTCAGCTCTTCCACCGCCACGAAGCTGGTGAATTGTGTAACCAGGCGGTATTCGAGCCCCAGCGCGATGACCTGCCGCTTGAGGTCCGCGGGGAACTGGCCGGTTTGCAGGGCCCCATAGTCTTGCATCATCAGGTCGGCTACCTTGGCGCGAGCCCAAAGTGAGGGCAGGGCTGCATGGTCCGGCGGGCGCTGCGGCCATTGCAATTGGACGAGCTGCTCGAACGGGCCGGCTCCGGTATTGCCGCGCAGGGTGACCGTCCCGCTGGCCGGGCTGGTCAGCCGGCCGTGGACCATGATCGGCTTGGCACTGAACAGGTCCGGGATGTGTGCCGGGTAGACCTCGGTCACCGGCAACTCGCCCCAGTCGATCTGGATATCGGTCAGCACCGGGGCCAGTATCCGCTCATGCAAGCGCTGTACAGCCGCCTCCACGTCGCTTTGGAGGGTCACGTATTCCACTTCGCCGCGACCGGCGGCGGCCATACTGTCCAGCAGAAATCGGTTGACGCTGTTGCCGATGCCGCAGCTGAAGACCCGGGTGGTGCCCGCGTTCCGCTTGACCGCGCCAATGATTTCCATGTCGTTCCCGACGTAGCCGTCGGTCAGGAAGCATGCGATGCGCAATGACATCACTCCCGGGTCGCGGAGAACCGGAGTGGGTGTCAGAGCGGCGTTAATGGCCTTCATCATCTCCGTCCCGCCGCCCCCATGCCGTGAGGCGAGAAACTGCTGGGCTTCGGCTACGTTGGCCGGGGTGGCCGGACGCGGCAGGTTCCACAGAATCCGCGTATCGCCGGAAAAGGTGATCACGTTGAAGGTGTCCGCCGGCCGCATGCTGCCGATCAGCCTGGACATCACCTCCTTGGCCTTCTCGATCGGGAAGCCGCTCATCGAGCCGGAGGTGTCCAGCACGAAGATCAGTTCTCGGGGCACAAGCTGGGCCGGGACGACCCGTTGCGGCGGCTGGAGGATCAGGGTGAAAAACTGGCCGCGCTGATCCTGATGCACCAGCAGCGCATCGCCGATCTGTTCGGTCCCCAGCCGGTAGTGCAGGATGAAGTCGCGGTTCGGGATCTCCGCCAGGTTCGGGAGGGTGACCCGGACCGGGCTCTCCGCGCGGCCGTCCAGCCGCTGGACCGCGATCTGGTGCAACACGCTCCCAAGGTCCACGATCGGCAGGCCGGCGTCGATCGTCACGGTCAGACTGATGTCGTGACCGGCCCGGTAGCCGGGCTTGACCACCGGCGGCGTAATCCGCGAGGCGTCCGGCACCCGGTCGGTGTCCGGCGACCAGCCGGTGCCTTTCGGCTCGTATGGTTCCTGCGGGTGCTGGCTTGCGTCCAGCCCGCTGACCTTGCCCTGCTGCTCGAGCGGGACCGGCGGAACCTTCAAAAGCGGGTGGCCCGGTATGTAGCGTGGGCCGACCACCATGGGAAACACCCACTCGAACCGGCCGTCCTCGTACTTGAGGGTCTCGATGTAGCTGATTTCGATGGCTACCTCGACCCCCGGCTCGATATTGGCTACCGCCTGCGTAAAAATATTGGGGCGTTCCTGGTCCAGCAGGCTGGCGATGTGGCCGGCGGCCCTGGCGGCCTCATATACCCGCCGAGCTTCCTCACGCTCCTTCATCTCCGCAACGATCCGGCGATCCCCGACTAGCATCACCATATCGTCGACCGCGGCATCCTGCGGCAACGGAAAGACATACACCGCTTCTATCTTCTGGTTGGTCGGGTTGTGAAAAACTTGCCGAACGGTCACGTGGGCAACAAAGCCGACGATGTCCGCCTCCACCACAGTATGCTTCAGAGGGCAGGCTCCCACCGGGGTTCCCCCTTGATCAAGTATTTGCAGCTCCCCGCCGGGGAGCGACGGTTTCTCCTGGCCCAGACCCAGGACTGGGGTCAATAACATCGCGGAGGCTACTGTCATGCTGTGGCCGAACCGTTTCATGGTCATCTCCTCGTTCAACGGTGTTGGACGCGGTATTAGACGCGGGCGATGCCAGGGGGTTCCCGTGGCGTCCGCGCAAGTGCGGGCGGGATCGCGCGATAAACGAGCCGTCGGAAGCCCGCCAAACCCGAATGGCTGGCCCTGCCCGACGGACCGGACGTGCAGCCCCACGGGCATGGGCGCCGGACCCGAGATAGGGGGACCGGAACCCAGGCCGGGCCTTTCCAGCGAACCCGGTCGGCGCGGAGCCAGTCCCTTTTTTCTGACACTCGCCCGGCGCTGGGCGGACCTGGGGTGGACCGAGAGGTCTGGCGCTGCGGACCTGGCAGGCATTGCGTGCTTGCGGCGGTGTTTTCTTCGAGCTTGCCGGTGTGCAAGACCGGGTGTAACTTCACGGATGGCGACGGGTTTGGGAGCAATGAGGATGGCTGGTCAAGAATGGTCGCGGCGGTCGTTCCTCAAACACGGTCTGGAGGCCGTCGGCGGACTGGTGCTCGCCGGGCCGCTGTCGAGGAATACGATCCGACGATGGGGCGGCAGCATGAAGCGATTCGAGATTTCGCTGGCGGCCTGGTCAGTGCACCGGATGTTCTACGGCGGTCAGATCAAGCAGATCGACCTGCCGGAGCTGTGCCGCAAGGAGTTTGACATCGGCGGTGTGGAACTGGTCAACAGCTTCTTTCCCAGTCCGCAATACTCCTACTGCAAGGACCTGCTCAAGCGGGCGGCCGACCACGGGGTGAAGATCCTGCTGATAATGTGCGACGGGGAGGGCGACCTGTCGGCCGCCGACCGGTCGCAGCGCCGCCAGGCGGTCCGTAACCACCGCAAGTGGCTGGATGTCGCCCAGGTGCTGGGTTGTCATTCAATCCGCTGCAACGCGGGGGAAGGGAAAGCCGGCGACACGGACGCGATCAACCGCTGCGCCGAAAGCTTCTCGGAGCTGGTCGAGTACGCCCGGCCGGACAAGATCAATGTCATCATCGAGAACCACGGGGGCTTCTCGTCCGACCCGGATTCGCTCTTGGCGGTCATCCGGCAGGTCAATGATCCGCTGCTGGGCACGCTCCCGGATTTCGGCAACTTTCCGCCGCAGGTGGACCGGTACGACGCGGTGCGGAAAATGATGCCTCTGGCCAGAGCGGTCAGTGCCAAGTGCTACGAGTTTGACGAGTCGGGGAACGAGACGACCATCGACTATGCTCGGATGATGCAAATCGTGCTGGATGCCGGGTACCGCGGCTTTGTGGGCATCGAGTACGAGGGCCCCAACCCGGACGAGATCGCAGGCGTGAAAGCCTGCCAGCGGCTGCTGGCCCGCTTCCAGTAGCCGAGCCGCGGTCTGGGCTGGGCCGGAGGGGCGGACGCTTTGACAGGCCGGGCGGCAGACTTAGAATCCCCTGGCAGCAACGAACCATTGAAAGCAGGCTGCTGAGGAGTTAGTGATGGCCGGTGCGCATACGCTGACATTCGACGAGAGCAATTTCGAGGCCGAAGTACTGAAGTCCGAGGTCCCGGTGCTGGTGGATTTCTGGGCCCAATGGTGCGGGCCGTGCCTGATGCTGGCTCCGACCATTGACGAGCTGGCCCAGGACTATCAGGGCCGGGCCAAGGTCGGCAAGGTTGACGTGGATACGGCAGCCGCACTGGCCAGCCGGTACGGCATCCAGAACATCCCGACCGTGCTAGTCTTCCACCAGGGCAAGCAGGTCGAGCGGATCGTCGGGGCCAAGCACAAGCGTGAATACCAGGCGACGCTGGACCGCTACCTGAAGCAGTAGGGCCAGGGAGGTGGGGCCTCAGTCGACCTTCCAGGTATCGCCGGCCATGAAGAGCTGCTCCAGGCGTCCGGCCCCTTCTTTTTGCCCGCCGGCTTCCAACTGGCCCATCATCAATTCTTCATAGGTCGGCTTTTCGATCGCCCGGAACACGCCCAGTGGCTCCGGGAATTCCGGATAGTGCATTTGGGCCAGTCGGAAGGCCATGGAGGAGTTTTCGGCCTTTTCATCATGGACCACCAGCTCGGCCGGCGAGACTTTGGCGAGGTCGACCACCTCCAGGGCATCATTCCTCACGCGAATCCCCTTGTCCTTGCGGATTCCAAAGATCAGCGGCTTGCCGTGCTCCAGGTAAACGACGTGGTCGAGTCGGGTCTCTCGATCGGTCGCAAAGGCGTAGGCGTTGGGATTGTAGACCTGGCAGTTCTGGTAGACCTCCAAAAAAGCCGTTCCTTTGTGCTGGATCATCCTTTGCAGTACGTACTGCAAGTGGTGAACGTCGGTGTCGATGGCCCGGGCGGCGAAAGTGATCTCCGCCCCGATCGCCACCGAGATCGGGTGGATAGGGTGGTCGATGGCGCCATAAGGGGACGACTTGGTGCGGGTGCCGAATTCGCTGGTCGGCGAATACTGGCCTTTGGTCAAACCGTAGATCCGGTTATTAAAGAGGATGATCTTCAGGCCGACGTTCCGCCGGACGGTGTGCAGGAAGTGGTTGCCGCCGATGCTCAGTGCGTCCCCGTCACCGGTGACGACCCAGACGTCGAGTTTCGGATTGGCGCACTTGATCCCGGTGGCGATCGCCGGGGCCCGGCCGTGGATGCCATGAAATCCGTAGGTATTCATGTAGTACGGAAATCGACTGGAGCATCCGATGCCGGAGACGAACACGGTGTCGTGCTGGGTGGCTCCGCTGGAGGCGAGCACTTTCTGTAGCTGGACGAGGATGGAGTGATCCCCGCAGCCCGGGCACCACTTGACCTGCTGGTCGGTCTTGAAGTCTTTGGCGCTCAGGCCGACCGGATCGAACGTCGCCGTGTTCACTTTTTATCTCCTAGCAGCTTGTTGATTTGGTCCCGGATTTCGGCGACGGTGAAGGGACGACCCTGCACTTTGTGCAGTCCCATCGCGTCCACCAGGTACCGGGCCCGAAGCAGCAACTGCAATTGTCCCAGGTTCATTTCACAGACCAGCACTTGTCGGAAGCTTCGCAATATCTCGCCCAGGTTGCGCGGCATGGGGTGAAGCCAGCGCAGGTGGGCGTGGGACACGTCCTGCCCGGCCTCTCGGGCCTGTTGGACGGCGGTCCGCACCGCCCCGAAGGTTCCACCCCAGGAGACCAGCAGCAACTGGCCGCTGGGACTGCCGAACACTTCCTGGTCGGGGATGTCGTCGGCCACGTTGTCGACCTTCCGGGCCCGCAAAGTCACCATCAACTGATGATTCTGCGGGTTGTAGCTGACGTTGCCGGTGATGTGCTCCTTTTCCAGGCCCCCGATGCGGTGGTGCAGTCCGGGGGTGCCGGGGATCGCCCAGGGGCGGGCCCCGCGCTGATCACGGGCGTAGGGCTGGAAGGTTTCGGGGTCGGTGGCGTGCCGGATCTCGATGGGAGTCAGTTCGCTCAAGTCCGGTATCCGCCAGGCTTCGGACCCCATCGCCAGGTAGCCGTCGCTGAGCATGATCACCGGGGTCATGTACTTGATGGCGATACGGACGGCCTCAATGGCGGTCCAAAAGCAGTCGGCCGGCGACTGGGCCGCGACCACCGGCACCGGGCATTCGCCGTTGCGACCCAAAATTGCCTGCCACAGATCGGCTTGTTCCGTCTTGGTCGGCAGCCCGGTGCTGGGACCGCCGCGCTGCACGTTGATGATCACGCAAGGCAGTTCGGTCATGACTGCCAGCCCGATCGCCTCCTGCTTGAGGGCCATGCCGGGCCCGCTGGTGCCGGTGGCGGCAATGGCGCCGGCGAAGGCCGCCCCGACCACCGCAGCCATGGCGGCAATCTCGTCTTCGGCCTGGAAGACGCGCACGTCAAGGCTCTTGTATGAGGCCAGATCATGCAGTATTTCGCTGGCCGGCGTGATCGGATAGCTGCCGTAGAACAGCGGCTTGCCGGCCAGTTGGGCGGCGGTGACCAGGCCCAGGGCGGCCGCCTGGTTCCCGGTCAGGCTGCGATAAGTCCCGGGCCGAAGCTTGGCCGGCTGCACCCGGAAGCGAACGGTCAGTTCCGGGGCGGCCTCCGCGTAAGCGTAACCGGCCTGCAAAGCCAGCGAATTGGCCCGGGCAACCGCCGGCACGCGCCCGAACTTGCTGTTGATCCATCGGAGCGTCGGTTCCAGCGGCCGGTCGAAAAGCCAGTAGGCCAGCCCCAGGGCGTAGAAGTTCTTGCACCGTCCGGCGTCGCGCGGGCTCAGTCCGGTGTCCTTCACCGCCTCGAGCGTGTTCTGGGTAATGGGCACCTTGTAGACCTGGAAGCGGTCCAGCTCGCCAGTCTCGAGCGGGTTGTGGTCATACAGCGCTTTTCGCAGGTTGGGTTCGGTGAATTCGTCGCTGTTGACGATCAAAATACCTCCCTCGACCAGCTCTCCGAGGTTCACCTTCAGCGCCGCCGGGTTCATTACCACCAGCGCGTCCACGCGGTCGCCGGGTGTGTAGACGTGGCGGCTGGCAAAGTTGATCTGGAAGCCGGAAACCCCGGCCGGGGTGCCGACCGGAGCGCGAATTTCCGCCGGGTAGTCGGGGAAAGTGGCCACGTCGTTGCCGACCACTGCGGAGGTGCTGGTAAACTGCCCCCCGACGAGCTGCATGCCGTCGCCGGAGTCTCCGGCAAACCGCACCGCCGCCTGGGTCAATTCTTTGACTGGCTTCGTCGACTTGGGGGTGGTTCGCATCTTTCCAGAGGCTGTAGTGCACATTTCTCAGGCTCAAACTGGCAGAAACAGGGGTTACGGCCCGCGGGAGCCGGGAGCGAATCGGATAAGTGAGCGTCTGCCGGCGATCACCGGAGGTCGGTATCCCTCAGCGGCTATCTCGGTTGCCCGCACGGCAGTCAGGCGTCGGTAGCCGCTGCGAATCAAGCCGCCTGCGGCCTACCAACCCCCGAACCGCTCGGGTCGCCCTCAAAACTCATAATTGTAGCGGCAGCCGGGCGCGACTACCAGCCAAAGCCGCGGGTCGGTGGCGTATCCTTTCGTGTGTAATCTCGTTGCCGAGGCGTAGGAAGGGCGTATCCTCTGGCCCATATTGAATTAACAGACAAGGAGGACACGCCCA
>Ga0185342_1000795_pt1 | contig 14673 bp, 13 predicted proteins | sample ConPoolayeEmetaG_FD_128045 | JGI IMG/M metagenome (GOLD analysis project Ga0185342, IMG submission 128045) | Hot spring microbial mat communities from California, USA to study Microbial Dark Matter (Phase II) - Cone Pool mat layer E metaG... ...
GGGTATAATAATTAAAAATGGATATCTTATAGACCCAAAAACAAAAAGAGAAGGCAAATTTGATATTCTAATTGAGGGAAATTTTATAAAGAAAATAGGCAAAAATATACCTTCAAAAAATCACAAGATAATTGACTGTAAAAATAAAATTGTATGTCCTGGATTTGTTGATTTGCACTGCCATTTAAGAGAACCAGGTAGAGAAGATGAAGAGACAATTTATACAGGGAGTTTATCTGCTGTAAGTGGAGGATTTACAACAATATGCTGTATGCCAAATACAGACCCTCCTCTTGATAATAAAGTCAGTGTGAGGTTTGTTTATGAAAAGGGACAAAAATCTTTATGTGAGGTTTTTCCAGTAGGGACTATAACAAAAAACAGGGAAGGGAAGGAAATTGCTCCATATTTAGAAATGATAGAAGAAAATGCAGTTGCTTTTTCAGATGATGGAAATTGTGTGATGGATAGCAATGTTATGAGGAGGGCACTTGAATATACATTGATTCATAAGAAAACTATTATTTCTCATTCAGAAGACCAGAATTTATCAAAAAATGGTGTTATGAATGAAGGATATATTTCAACTAAACTTGGACTTCATGGAATACCAAAAGAAGCAGAAGAGATAATGGTTGAAAGGGATATAAAACTTGCAAAATTAACAGGAGGGCTATTACATCTTACACATTTAACAACAGAAGGAGCAATTGAATCTGTAAGAAGAGTTAAAAAATCTTTAAAAAATATATCCTGTGATGTAACAGTTCATCATATAACATTAACAGAAGAAGCAGTTATTAACTACAATCCAAATGCAAAAGTTTCTCCACCTTTAAGAACAGAAAAGGATAGAGTTTCTTTAATTGAAGGACTTAAAGATGGAACAGTTGATTGTATAATAACAGACCATGCTCCACACAGTTATGAAGAAAAAGAATCTGGTTTTGAAAATGCTCCTTTTGGAATTATTGGATTTGAAACATTTTTACCTCTATGCTTGAAACTTATTGATTATGGTATGAAACTTATGGATATTATTTACAAAATTACATATGCTCCAGCAAAAATTTTAAATATTGAAAGAGGAATAATTGATGTAGGAAAAAGAGCAGATATAACTATTTTTGACCCTGATATTGAATGGATTTATAAATATGAAGAAATTAAAAGTAAAAGCAAAAATTCTCCATTTATAAACTGGAAACTAAAAGGCAAAGTTTTATATACAATCTATAAAGGTAAAATTGTATATAAAGATGAAAGATTTATAAGATAATTTTTTTTCCTTTCTTTATTGATTCAATAGATTTAAAAACCATACTTAAACTTTTTAAATTATCCATTCCACTTGTTTCTGGTTCTCTATTTTCAATAATACTTCTATAAAACTCGTATAGGGATAGAAATCTATCCTCTTTTTCAAGTTTAACTGGTTCTATTATTTCCTCATTTCCTTCAAAAATCTTTTTTATTCCAGAATTGTCCCAGATTATACTTCCTTTTTCTCCATATATTTCCCATATTCCAGCAGGTCCGGTATATCTTCCTGTGCTTACCCAACTTCCTGAATAATTTAGATGAATATTCTCTTCAAATTCAAAAATTGCACTTAAACAGGCATCTCCTTTAAACCAACTCCAATCAGGATTCCAACTTTCTGCATAAACACTTACTGGATTTTTCCCAAATATATATCTTGCAAGGTCAAAATGATGAATTGCCATATCTATTAAAAGTGGATAATCCATTTCCTTTCTGAAACCTGAAAATTTCGGACCTCCTTTATAATTTATGATAAACCAACTGATATTTCCTATTTCACCTTCATCAATAATTTTCCTTAAAGTTCTGGGCTCTTTTCTATATCTATAATTCTGACTTACCATCAATTTCCTTTTATATCTTTCTGCTTCTTCAACAATTTTTTTAGCATCTTTAAAAGAATCTGATAATGGTTTTTCAATAAGAACATGAAGACCTTCTTTTAGAGATATTATTGTTGTTTCTTTATGAAAAGATGGAGGCGTAACATTTAAAAGAGCATCTGCTTTAACTTCTTTCAGACATTTTTTTAATGATGTATATGCTTTTCCTTCAAGAAAAGGATATTTTTCTATACTTTTCTTTAAAATTTCTTCATTTATATCCACAATTCCTGCAATCTCCCATTCTTTTGAATTGGCAACTATATCAAGCCAACTTTCTCCAAATCCACCTACTCCTATCTGTATTATTTTCATTTCTCTTCATATAAACCAAATTTTATAACTTTACCATTTCTATCAAAGGAAACATAAAAATCTTTATAAAACCATATCTCTGCCATTCCTGTTTCTGATTTATAAATCCTATAATCTTTTCCAAGTGTTTCTTCTACATTTTTCTTATCCATACCTGTTGTAATTTCTAATTTAAAACTTTCTTTTTCTTTAACTTTTTGAGAAGAAGCACAGCCAGATAATAAAAAGATTAACCCCAAAATTGCTAAATTTTTCATTTTTCTCCTTTTTGAATATATTTTATCACATAAAATCTCTAAAAATAAAAAAATTTGCAGTTTTTAAAGGTAAGGTGTATTATGAGATAAAAGTTGGAGAACAGAAACTTTCTGAATTAAAAGGGTAGTGATTGGTAATTCCCAAATTTCTAAAAGAGAAGGAGAAGAAGCAAAGCAATTGATAAATAAAATTTTGGATAGAATGCCAGGGTAAAAGAGTCCGAAAGTTTGACAAAATTTTGAGTGGAAGTATAATAATAAAAAAATTGTAGAAGGAGGGGGAGTGAAAAGTTTAATTAAGTTTTTTATTATAATTATACTTTTTTCAGGGTGTGCTCCTGTTTTAAAACAGCCGGAATTATCAAAAGAAGTAATTGAAGAAGAAAGGGAAAGACAGCAGGAAATTGCTCTTTTTACACAGATAGATAGAGAAATAAGGTTATATAAAGTTGGGTTTCCATTATTGAAGGGTGCTTTAAATTTTTACAATAAAAAACCTGTTGTTTCATTTGGAATTTTAGTTCACAGTTCAAAAAATTATAAAAAGGAGGATTTGCCAATTATAAGAAAAAAATATATAGTTGAAGATACACCTACAATACTATATTTACATCCTGAATTTGGTGCTTATAAAGCAGGATTAAAGATAAATGATAAGATAATTGAAATAAATAAGAAAAAAATAACAAATTTAGAAACTCTTTCAAAAGTAATCAGTGAAATAGACCCTTTGAAAGAAACAGTTGATTTTGTAGTGGAAAGAGATAGAGAGATTTTAAAATTTGATGTTCCTATAACAAAAATATGTCCATTTTCTTTCTTACTTGTTACAAATCCTCAAATTAAAGACCAGATAAATGCTTACACAGATGGACAGAGAATATATGTAACCCCTGGATTATTGAGATTTGTTCAATCAGATACAGAACTTGCTATTGTTTTATCACATGAAATTGGTCATGCAGTTTTAGACCATGTTCAGAAGACACTTGGTAATAGAATACTTGGAACAATTTTTGATATTGCAATAACTGTAGCAACAGGAGTAAGTACACAGGGAATTTTTGGAGATATAGGAGCACTTATATACTCAAAAGAATTTGAAAAGGAAGCAGATTATATTGGAACATATATAGCAGCGATAAGTGGATATGATGTTTCTGATGCTCCAAATTTATGGAGAAGAATGGCTGCTGAATATCCTGGCTCAACAAAAGATATATTTCTTGCGACCCATCCATCTTCTCCTGAAAGGTATATCTTGATAGAAAAAACAGTTGCTGAAATTAAGGAAAAACAGGAAAAAGGGCTCCCTCTTACTGTTGAGTTGAAGAAATAAAATTCTTAAAATGGAAATTATTATAGGACTTCTGGTAGGATTTTTTGCTGGATTTATATGTGGATTGTTTGGAATGGGTGGTGGCTCTTTAATGGTTCCTGCAATTTATCATTTTTTTGGTCATTCTTTTCCTTTTGAAAGTAGAATGAAAATATCTATTGGAACAAGTCTATTTGTAATAATTTTTTCTTCTATTTCAGCAATAATCACATATATTAAAAACAAAAAGATAAAAACAGATATAATTTTTCTTATAGTCCCTTCAGGAATTATTGGTTCTCAATTTGGCGCATTTTTAACAAGCAGATTAAATGATATAGTTGTAAAATATATCTTCGTTTTATTAATTACTTTTTTGGGTATTAGAATGTTTTTTGCTGGAGAAAATGAAGAAGGCAAAGTTATAGAAATTAAAAATTATAATAAATTTGCTGGTATTGGAATAGGTTTTTTTTCTGGATTTGTTTCTGGATTGTGTGGAGTTGGTGGAGCAGTTTTAATTATTCCTTTACTTTATCTTTTTTTAAAAGTTCCTATTCATTATGCTATTGGAACTGCTCTTATTTCAATTTTGTTTAATTCTATTTCAGGAAGTTTAGCATATTTTATAAGGGACCTTATAAATTTAAAAATTGGTTTAACTCTTGCTTTAACTTCTATTATAGGTGCTCCAATCGGTGCTAAAATTGGAATAAACCTGCCAAGAAAGAAATTGAGAAAAATGTTTTCAATCATTCTTATTATTTCAGGTCTTTCTGTCCTATTCAGAAGTTAATTTTTAATAAATATCCAGAAATGTGGTAAAATAATTAAATTTAAAAGGAGGTGTCCATGGTTAAAATTTTAATAATTTATCATTCAAAAACAGGAAATACTGAAATTATGGCAAAAAATGTTGCTGAGGGAGTAAAGGAAGAAAAAGGAGAGGTAATATTGAAAAAAGTTGAAGATACAAAAGTTGAAGATTTACTTGATGCTGATGGGATTATTGTTGGTTCTCCTACATATTTTGGACTTCCTTCAGCAGAGATAAAGAAACTTTTTGATGAATCTGTTAAATATTATGGAAAACTTGAAGGAAAAATTGGAGGTGCTTTTACTTCTTCTGCTAACATTGCAGGAGGGAATGAAACAACAATTATGGGAATAATCCAGATGATGCTTATACATGGAATGATAGTTCAAGGGACAACAAAATCAGACCATTATGGAGCAGTCAGTATAGGTTCTCCTGATGAAAAAGTTAAAGAGGATTGTAAGGCACTTGGTAAAAGAGTTACAAAACTTGTTAAGAAAATCAAAGGAGAATAGATATGGATTACTCAAAGACAGTTTATCTTCCAAAAACAGATTTTCCTATGAAGGCGAATTTAAGTCAGAGGGAACCAGATATACTTAAACTCTGGGAAAAAATTGATATTTATAAGAAAATCCTTGAAAAGAATAAAGGGAAGAAATTTTATATTCTTCATGATGGGCCTCCATATGCAAATGGTCATATACATCTTGGGACTGCATTAAATAAAATTTTAAAAGACATAGTTGTTAAATATAAATCTTTGTGCGGTTTTTATTCTCCCTTTAAACCAGGATGGGACTGTCATGGTATGCCAATTGAGCATCAGATTTTTAAAGAAATTGGAAAGAAAAAAAATGAAGTTGATATATTAAATTTTAGAAAAAAGGCAGGAAATTATGCAAAGAAATTTGCTGAAATTCAAAAAGAGGAGTTTAAAAGACTTGGAGTTTTTGCTGACTGGGAGAATCCTTATTTAACACTTTCTCCTTCCTATGAAGCAGATATTATAAAAGCATTCGGTAATCTTTTTCTTAAAGGGTATATCTATCAGACATACAAGCCAATTTTTTGGTGTATAACATGTGAAACTGCACTTGCTGAAGCAGAAATTGAATATTATGATAAAAAATCACCTTCAATTTTTGTAAAGTTTAAAGTTATTGACGATAAGGGCATAGGGTTGGGAGAAAATACATATTTTTTAATATGGACAACAACACCATGGACATTACCGGGTAATACAGGTATTGCACTTAATCCTGATTTTAAATATCTGTTACTTGAAAATAATGGAGAAAAAATTATTATTGCTGAAAAAAGGATGGAAGATATAAGTAAAATAATTGGAAAGGAATTAAAAGTTTTGAAGGAATTTAAAGGGAACCAACTTGAAGGGATAATATGTAAAAACCCACTTTTAGAAAGAAAATCAAGGGTTATCCTTGCTGACTTTGTATCAGGAGAGGAAGGAACAGGTTGTGTTCATACAGCCCCTGGACATGGAGAAGAAGATTATTATGCAGGAATAAAAAATGGACTTGAAATAATATCTCCTGTGAATGAAAAAGGCCAATTTACAGAAGAAGTTAAGGAGTTTGAAGGAATAAATGTTTTTAAAGCAGATAATCTAATAATAGAAAAACTTAAAAGAGAAAATTATCTTGTTAGAAGTGATGAGATTATTCATTCTTATCCTCATTGCTGGAGATGTAAAAAGCCAGTTATATATAGAAGCACAAAACAATGGTTTTTAAAAATTGACCATAATGATTTAAGAAAAAATATGATAGATGAGATAAAAAGAGTAAAATGGGTTCCTCCTGAAGGAGAAAACAGAATTGGTTCAATGGTTTCTTTAAGACCTGACTGGTGTTTATCAAGACAAAGGTTATGGGGTGTATTTATTCCTGTTTTTTACTGTAAAGATTGTGGAAAGGCAGTGATAACAGAAAAAACTATTGAAAATATTTACAATTTTGTAAAAAAATATGGTTCTGATATATGGCTTGAAAAAAAAGAAGAAGAGATTTTACCTGAAAGATTTAGTTGTCCATATTGTGGTGGAAAAAGTTTTAGAAAAGAAATGGATATACTTGATGTCTGGTTTGATTCAGGAGTCAGTCATATTGCAGTTTTAAAAGAGGAAAATAATTTAAGATGGCCAAGTGATTTATATCTTGAAGGGAGCGACCAGCATAGGGGATGGTTTCAGACATCATTAATAACTTCCTGTGGTATTTTCAAAAAAGCACCATATAAAACAGTTTTAACACATGGATTTGTAGTTGATGGATATGGAAGAAAAATGTCAAAATCCCTTGGAAATGTTATAACTCCTGATGAAATTATAAAAAATTATGGTGCTGAGATTTTAAGGTTATGGAGCGTATTTGAAAATTATCAGGAAGATATAAGAATTTCTGACGAGATAATAAAGAATGTTGTAAATGGATACAGGGTTATAAGAAATACTATAAGGTTTTTACTCGGTAATATTTACGATTTTAAAAAGGAAGAGGAGATCCCCTACGATAAACTTTTTGAAGTTGATAAATGGGCAATTGAAAGATTAAAACTTCTGAAGAAAAATGTTATTCAGCATTATGAAAATTTTGCATTTAATAAGGTATTTGAAGAGATTTACAATTTCTGCAATATATCTCTTTCATCATTTTACCTTGATTATCTTAAAGACCGTCTTTATACTTACTCAAAGAATTCAATAGAAAGGAAATCAGCACAGACAGTTTTAAATAAAATCCTTCTTACGCTTCTCATTTTAATTGCACCTATCCTTTCATTTACAGCAGAAGAGGCATATCAGTTTATACCAACAGAAAAAAAGGAAAGTGTTTTTCTTGAAGATTTACCTCCAGTAGAAGAACCTGATAAAAATATTCTTGAAAGATGGGATAGATTTTTTGAAATAAGAAAACTTGTCCTTAAAAAACTTGAAGAAAAAAGGGAAGAAAAATTAATTGGAAGTTCTCTTGAAGCGAAAGTAATAATAAAGTGTGATAACAAAATGGCTGAATTTTTGAATTCTTTTTATAAAATTAACACATTATTTATTGTTTCAGAAGTTGAAATTTTAAATGATAATAATTTTGAAATTATTGTTGAAAAAACAAAAAATAAAAAATGTCAGAGATGCTGGGTATATTTTCCTGAAGTTGGTGAAGATAAAGAGTTTCCTGATTTATGTAGAAAATGTATAAGTGTAATTAAAAAGGATTGTTTTGTATAATATGGAATATCTCATAGATGGACTGAATGTAATTAAGACAAGTTTTATAAAAAAATATGAGAAATATGGAATTGAAACAGCCCAGGAATTTTTAGTAAATATACTTGAAAAATATAAAAATAAACATCCTTCAGTTGAAATCACCCTTGTTTTTGACGGATATTCTACAATTGATTTCAGCAGAAGAAGAATAAAAATTATTTTTTCAAATGAAATAAAAGCAGATGAGAAAATGAGAAAAATACTTGAGAGTAGAAAAAACAAAAATGAAGTTTTTGTTGTTTCTAACGATAGAGAAATAGGTGAGTTTACAAAAATCCTTGGAGGGAATATCCTTAAAGTTAATGAGTTTCTTGAGATTGTTTATCCAGTAGAAAGAAGAGAAAAGAAGGAAATAAAAAACCAGAAAGATATTGATTACAGAATTAAATTTAAAATTGAAAAGGAACTGGAAAAATTCTATGGAGAAAAAATTAAAAAAAATAGAAAAGAAAATACTGAAATTTCTGGAAAAGGAGGATAACTTAAGAGAGGAAGCACTTAAAGTTTTAAGGGAGATTACAAGAAAATCATCATATGCGATTAAAAAAATACACTCAGGAGATTTTAAAAAAGGAAAAAAAGAGGTTGAAAATTGTATAAAAAAATTGAAATTGATAAAAAGAAAATTAAAAAAATATCCTGAAATTTATTATCAGGGTTTTTTACATCAGGCAGAAAAAGAAGTTATAGAAGCAAAGGCAACTTTGGCAATTATTGAAAAGAAAGAAATACCTGATATTGAAGAATTTGACCCTGTAAGTTATCTTCATGGAATATGTGAATCTCTTGGTGAAATAAGAAGATATTTACTTGATTCTATGAGAAAGAAAGAAAAAATTGACTTTGAAAAATATTTAGAAATAATGGATGAAATTTATACTTTCCTTCTTTCATTTCAATATCCTGATGCAATTACAAGGTCTTTAAGAAAACAGATTGATTATGCGAGGGGAATTTTAGAAAAAACAAGAGGAGAAATCACAACTTATTATTTATCAGGAAAAAAATGAGACATAGACAAAAAATGCAGCACCAAATCCATTATCTATATTAACGACAACTACATTTGGAGAACAACTATTAAGCATTGTCAAAAGAGGAGTTATTCCATTAAAATTTGCACCATATCCAATAGAAGTGGGCACTCCAATGACAGGTCTTCCAACAAGTCCTCCGACAACACTTGGTAAAGCCCCTTCCATTCCTGCAACTACTATCAAACATTTTGCCTTATTTAAAATTTCTATTTTATCAAGCAATCTATGGAGACCTGCAACTCCTGCATCATATATCCTTTTTACTTTTACTCCAAGAATTTCAAGAGTTATTGATGCTTCCTCTGCCACAGATATATCTGCAGTTCCACCAGTTATAACACATACATACCCATTTCCTTTTTCTTTTTCTTTCTTAAATGTTAAAATTTTTGCCTCTTTAAAATAAATTATATCTTGAAATTCCTTTTTTATTCTTTCAGCAACATCTTCTTCTATCTTTGTAACTATAACATTTGAATGGATTTTTTTAATTTTTGATATTATCTCTTTAAGTTGTAAAAATGATTTTCCTTTCCCATATACAACTTCAGGGAAACCAAATTTTAAAGTTCTATGAGTATCAATTTTTGCAAATTTTATATCAATATATGGAAGGATTTTTAATTTTTCAATAAACTCATCCTGACTTATTTTCCCTTTTTTAAACTCTATCAGCAATTTTCTTATTTTTTCTTTATCCATTAAAGCACCATTCTTTCAAGACGCTCTATTCTTTCTTCTATTGGAGGATGTGTTGAAAATAGAGAAAGTATATTTTTTGCTGAAAATGGATTAACAATAAATAAATGTGTTGTTGCAGGATTTGCATTATTCATTGGGTATCTTTTAACTCCATAGGCAAGTTTTCTTAAAGCATTTGCAAGAAATAAAGGATTACCTGAAATTTTTGCTCCATCTTCATCAGCAAGATATTCTCTTGAACGGGATATCGCAAGTTGAATTAATAAAGCAGCAATTGGTGCTAAAATTGCAAAAAGTAAAATTGCAACAATTTCAAAAATATTACCACTTTTTCTTCTATCCCTTTCCATTCCACCAAAAAAAGCAATATATTGAAGCATCCTTGCAAGAAAAGTTATTGCTCCTGCTATCGTTGCTGCTATTGTTGCTATTAAAGTATCTCTATTTTTTATATGTGTTAATTCATGCGAAATTACTCCTTTAAGTTCATTTTCTTCAAGTAATTCAATTATTCCAGTTGTTAAAGCAATAGCAGAATTATTTGGATTTCTTCCTGTTGCAAATGCATTTGGAGTTGGTGAATTTATAATATAAACTTTTGGTTTTGGAATACCTGCTATCTGAGAAAGTTGTGCTACAATACTATGTAAATATGGGTCTTCTTCTTCCTTTACCTCTCTTGCTCTATAAATAGCAAGAACAATTCTATCACTGAAAAAATATGAAAACCAGTTAAGGAAAAAAGCAATAATTAAAGATGTTATAAGTCCTCCTTTTCCAAAAAATCCACCTATCCAAACAAGAATTACAGTTAAAAAACCAAGTAAAATATATGTCTTTAATCTGTTTCCCATTTGAACCTCCTTTTTAGTAAATATTTAGTAAACCACCTTTTTTTTCATTCAACTCTTCTTATCTACTATTTTCCCTTCTTTGCTATCCCTTACCCATAAATTTCCCCTCTCCCCTTTTGTGGGAGAGGTGGTTTAACAAGGATTTACTTTTTTATTTCTTAAATTATACTTTAATAGAAAAATTATGTAAATTTTTTGACAAAAAAGTAAATTTTAAAAGGTTTGAAAACTTAAGGATTGGGATTAAATATAAAACTCCATAAATTCCTAAGGCGGGGATGAAAAACAGAGGCAAAAATAAAGAAGAAAATAAAGCACCAAAAAGGTCAATTGAATAAATTTTTCCTGTTATTTTTACTATATTCTCATTTTTAATTAAAGATGATATTATTCCAAATTCCCACCCTGTTAAAAATCCAGAAAAAAATACAAGAAATAAATTCAATTTACCATTTATAAGAAGGAAAACCGATAAAATGTAAAATAAAAAATGGAAAATTTCAGAATAAAAAATTGTTTTTTTATCTGTTTTTTTAAAAATTGAAATTAAACTTCCAGAAGAAATACCAGCCATAAAAATACCAATAATTCCACTTATAAATCCATAAATAAAACCAAAAATTATCTGGAAAAGAAATATAAAAATTGTCTCAAATGTAAGGGAAGAGAAACCATTTGTAAATATAATTGTTGAATAGGTGTCTGGAAAAATAAGAAAAACCAAAAACAGAATGAAGAGAATAAAAAATAAATACTTTCTCAATTTAAAAATTCTTAAAAAAAATTTATCCATAATATTTCCTATTTTAGGGGATGTCTGTGAAAAATAATATAAAATAGAGGAATAGAGACAGAAAGGATTTGAAACTGTATTTTCATAAAAATCTAAATTTAAAATCTTTGAAAGGTAATCATTTTTTTTATTTTCATCAAGAACATATTTAAGATACCATTCATTAAAAAATTCTCTATCATAAATTAAATTTCTATTCAATTTTAATTTTTCATTTGAGCCAATATATATCAAAGGATATGTAAATAGAAAAATTTCGTTTTTAAAATATTTCTTTGCTGTTTTATAAATTGAAGAATGAACTCTTAAAATCTGTTTTCCAAGATAATCATAAGTTCCTGGTAAAACAATTACAATATTTTTTGTAAATTTTGAAATTTCTTTAAAAAACTCATCTGTAAGAAAATAATTTTCTTTTAAATTCATTGGTTGTGAATTTGTTATTATAATAGTATCAAATTTTATCCTTTTTTCTTTTAAAAATTTTTTAATATCAGCATTCACAAAAAAGATATTATTAAAATCTTTTTTGAAAAAATATTCTTTAATAATTTCTGTCTTTTCATTATCAATTTCAAAAAAATAAATTTCACCGATTTTATACTTCTCAATTTCTTCAATTATTTCAGGGTTTCCAATTATTCCAATTTTTTGTGTCTTTTCAGAGAAGGAAATAGAAAATGATATGTTTTTTATTGAGAAATAATCTGGCTGATTTGAAAATTCCTGAAATCCATTTGATAGAAGAATATATTGAGTTTCTTTGTTTAATAGAATTAATTTATTATAGAATGTGTCAGATATTTTCTTTACATCAAACCCTTTATACTTCATAGAATTTGTTTTAAAGTCAATTTTTTTTGAAAATGGCAAAAGGAAAATAAAAAAGATAAGAAGGAGAGAAAATTTTTTTTCAAAGAATAAAATTGTTGAAATGTTTATAATTGATGAAAGAAAAATTAAGAAAAAAATATCCTTTTTAAAAATCAAAAATAATGAAAATAGAAAACCGCCTATTAAAAAACCTATCGCTTCAAAACCATAAACCTTTCCTGAACTTTTTTCTTCCTTGTATAGAAATGAAAGCAATATAAATCTTGCTCCTTCAAAAAAACCTGAAAAAAATGAAATTAAAAATGAAAAAATGAAAAATTTTAAATTTGAATAAAATAATTGCTGAATATTCAACCATATCCTTAAAAAAATTATGGAAGAAATTAAAAAGAAGGGTTCAAAAATAGTAAAGAAAATATAAAATTTTCTGTAATTGATGATTTTTCTGAATAAAAAACTACCAATTGCACCACCTAAAAGCCAGAAAGATATAACAAAAGAAAAAGAGATTTCATTACCAAAAAAATTTGAAAAAATCTCCCTTAAAATAATTGATTGAAAAAATATTCCACTTATTCCTTTTGAAACAACCATTAAAAAATTATATAGAAAAATTTTTTTCCCCAATTGATATTTTCAAGTCTTTTTCTAAAGCAGATAAAATTTTTATTAAGAATTTGAAAGTTATATTTTCTTTCCCCTGTTCAATTCTTGATAAAAGTTGCTGTGAGATGCCAAGTTTTTCAGCAATATCTTTCTGCCTTAATTTTTTCTCTTTTCTTATATCTTTTATTATTCTTCCAATTTTTTTTAAATAAGGGTCTGGCTCTTTTTTTTCTTTCTCTTTTATAATAATACCTTTTTTCTTCAATTTATCTTTAACTTTTTCATATATTGCATCCCAGAAAATAATTTTTGGTTCATTCCACTTATTTTTTCTCATATCCCTTTTTATTTTTTGCCAGTTTTTGCAGAAAATAACCTGATTTATGTAATTTTTAAATACAAAAGATACATCATTGGTTCTTGAAAATAATAAAGAAGCATACTCAACAAATTCTGGATTTTCAGGTTCACTTAAAATTTTTTTTACTTTTTTTTCACTTATTTTCCTATCCCATAACCAGTTCATATAAAATCAACCTCCTTTTCTATAATCTTATCTATTTCATTTTTGAAATGCTTTTCAATTTTATAGTAATCAATTTTATGTTTTGTTTTTAAATCAGAAATTCCACTTTTAATTTTAAATCTATCATACTTTCTAAACCATACTATTAAATTCTCAATAATGACTTTATCACAATACTTAAATACAAATTCTGATAAAGGAATAAAAGTAGATGAAAGAAAATATAGGTCAAAAATATCCTTACCCTCTTCTCTACCTCCAAAAATTTCTTCTTTTCCTGTTATATCCTCCTTTTTCCATAAACCACAAACAGAATAAATCTTTCTTAAATATATATCTTCAAGAGATGCAACTGGTATTCCATTTATTATATTTACCGGCTTAATAAGTTTTAAAAAATCTTCAACAAAATCAACTTTTATTTTTTTACCATTAAATTTAAGTTCACATAAAACATACCTTGCCATCCCTCTTTTTTCAATCCTTTGAATTATTTTTGAAGGAATTCCCTTTTCTTTCAAATAAGATAAAACTCTTTCTATTTCTTTAAAATCAAAAGAATTTGTAAAAAAATCAATATCAAATGAATAACGATGTTTGAAATAAAACATAGATAAAGCAGTTCCTCCAACAATATAAAAATTATCAATTTTGCCTGAAAGGTTTTTAAAAATTTTTTTTATATATTTTTCCTCTTCCATATTAAAATTATACAACATAAAAGTTGTTTTGTAAAGAAAAATACAACTTATATGTTTTAAAAAGATATAAAATAAAAAAGCCCCTGCCTTTTTAGACAGGGGCTTTTTTAAAAATTTCTTTTATGGATTATAAACACACCCAGCGCTTCCAGCAGCATTATCAACATTCGGGAACATTTCTGTCTTTGATATTTTTCCAACAGGTATCCATCTTACATGACCTCCAGCAAAAAGAGCATTCACGCCATCTGCCTTATGGTTTGCTGTCATCTGTGAAGTTGTTCCTCCTATAATTGTATCTTTCTTCCATACTGCACCAGGATCACCAACCTTATCACACATTAAAACTGTATCAACATCTGTCTGCTCATTACAATCAATAGCATATGCATATGAGCATCCACGATCATCTGTTTTACCTGTTTTATCTGTTAAAAGGTCTCTTCCTTCTGACCATGCTCCTAAAGTAGTTCCTGGATCTTCTGTCTTATGATAAAGGTCAGATGGGCAGATGAATGTTTTTTGGGTTGATACATACCTTGGATAAAGAAGTCCAAGGTCGCATACAACTCTTCCTGTTGAAGGTCCCGTTGTAGGAGTATCTTCTATTGCTGGGTAATATTCTTTATAATCCTGGGCATACATCTTTATTGCAAGACCTATCTGTTTTAAATTGCTTATACATACACTCCT
>Ga0185342_1000796_pt1 | contig 14670 bp, 14 predicted proteins | sample ConPoolayeEmetaG_FD_128045 | JGI IMG/M metagenome (GOLD analysis project Ga0185342, IMG submission 128045) | Hot spring microbial mat communities from California, USA to study Microbial Dark Matter (Phase II) - Cone Pool mat layer E metaG... ...
CTCCCTCGTCAAGTTCGATTATCGCAATCGAATATGGTACCTGGTCTTCGAAACCAGATGGCGGCGAATAAATAGTTGTATATGAGTGTATCCTTCCCTTACCAGAATATTGGATTTCCTTTAGCTTTCCCTTTCTCCTGCATTTAGGACAAACTGCACGCCTTGGAAAATAATGGCTGCCACACGTCTCGCAGACAGAGCCAATCAACCTATATCTTTCTGGAATCCTTCTCCATGTAAGCGGTATGCTCTCTCGCATTTTATCTCCTCAATGTCTTTTCATAATGCTCCTTGAACGTTTTTATTCCTTTCTCGGTAAGCGGGTGAGTCCATAGCTTCTCGAGAACAGTTGGTGGTATGGTTGCAATGTGTGCGCCTGCAAGCGCTGCCTCTACAACATGCTTTTCAGAGCGGACAGATGCAACTATTATCTCTGCTTTGAAATCATAGTTCCTATAAACCTGAACAATCTGTCGCACAAGCTCCATTCCGTTCTCCCCGACATCGTCAAGCCGACCCACAAACGGAGAAACATATGTTGCACCTGCTTTTGCTGCGATCAGAGCCTGTGGCACTGAGAAGACGAGGGTTACGTTCGTCTTTATCCCTTTTTCTGTGAGCATCCTTACTGCCTTCATCCCTTCCTTCGTCATCGGTATCTTAATCACGATGTTCTTTCCCCATTTTACGTACTCCTCTGCTTCCTTTATCATTCCTTCAGCGCTATCGCTTATCGCTTCCACGCTAAGCGGTCTGTTGCCTATAACCTTCGCGATTTCCTTAACCGCTTCCTCTTGCGTTTTACCAGATTTCATAATGAGCGTTGGATTCGTAGTAACCCCATCACACACGCCGAGCTCTATCGCTTTTTTTATTTCTTCAACATCCGCAATATCAACGAAGAATTTCATGCCTCCACCTTCAGATTTTCTTGAGATATAGAAACAAACCCGCAGCGATAAGCATACACATTCGCCTTATTTTTTTTCAATAGCTTCCTTTACAACTTCCATTATCCCAGTAGCATCTAATTTGTATTTTTTAAGAAGTTCCCAACACTCTCCAGATTCCCCAAATGTATCATACACACCATGAATCTTCATTCTGGTGGGCCAGTATTCCGAGAGTAATTCAGCAACTGCACTTCCCATCCCACCATGTACTTGATGTTCTTCCACAGTTACAACAAGCCCAGTCTTCTTTGCATACTCTACTATGGTTTCTTTGTCTAACGGTTTTATTGTATGGCAGTCTATAACAGCTACATCTATCCCTTCCTTTGCAAGCTCCTCTGCAGCAAGGATGGACTGGTAAACCTGAAGCCCATGCGCTATTATGGCTACGTCTTTCCCATCTCTATAAACATTTGCCTTTCCTATTTCAAAAGGAGTAGTCTCCGTAGTAAAAATTGGGGTTTTGTCCCTCGATGTCCTTATATAAACAGGTCCTTTATATCTAAGAGCAGCCACCATAGCTTTCTTAGCTTCTAATGCATCTGCAGGTGCTAGGACTATTATGTTCGGTAGCGCTCTCATCATTGCTATATCTTCAAGTGCTTGATGGGATGCACCATCTGGTCCAACGTTCAACCCGCTGTGCGAACCATGTATCTTTACATTAACATTGTTATAGCATATCGCAACCCTTATCTGATCCCAGTTCCTTCCTGGAGAAAATACAGAATACGCAGATATTACAGCAATCTTACCAAGAGACGCTATTCCAGCAGCGACACCAGCCAGGTTCTGCTCCGCGACCCCAACCTGCACAAATCTTTTTGGAAATTTCTCTGCGAACTCATGTACCCTGGTAGATTCTGTTACGTCAGCGCTGAGCACCCATATATCTTCGTTCTTTCCTCCTTCCTCTACGAGCGCTCTACCGACACCTTCTCTCGTTGCCTTCCATTCTTTTGGAGAGTGTATATCTTCTATGAGGTTCATTATTCGTCCTCCTCCAAGATGCGTTGTCTCTCCCTTTCTAGCTCTTCCAGCGCCTTCTTTGCTAATTCATCGCCAGGAGATTTTCCGTGCCACTCTGCCACAAATTCCATAAACGATATCGTCTTTCCAGGCACTGTGTGTGCTATAATGACAGTTGGTTTTTCAAAAACAGCCTTGCTCTCTTCGCATGCGTCTATGAATTTCTTTATATTATGGCCGTCCACATTTATTACATTCCAGCCAAACGAGCGAAACTTTTCCGCAAGCGGTTCAAGCGGCATTACCTCTTCCGTATAACCATCTATTTGTATGTTGTTTCTATCAACTATGGCAGTTAGATTCCCAAGCTTATGCTTGCTCGCGAGCATGGCAGCTTCCCAACACTGCCCTTCGTCCAGTTCACCGTCAGACATCATACAGTATGTTCTCCATTTTTTCTTCTCTCTTTTTGCAACTATCGCCGTACCTACTGCAATTGAAAGTCCTTGTCCAAGAGGGCCGGATGAATTTTCTATTCCTGGCAAACTTCCTCTATGCGGATGGCCTTGGAGCCTGGAGCCCAATTTTCTGAGCGTAAGTAATTCTTCCCTTGGAAAATAACCTGTATGCGCAAGCGCAGCGTAAAGAACAGGACAGACATGACCATTCGAAAGTATCAGTCTATCCCTCTCAGGCCATTCTGGGTTTTTTGGGTCATGGTAAAGAACATTAAAAAACAACGCAGAGAATATGTCTGCGAGACCGATAGCACCTGCAGGGTGCCCTGATTTTGCAGCATTGAGCATTCTGACAACGTCCTGCCTTATCTCATTCGCCTTTAGTTTTAACTGTTTTATGTTATTTATTTTTTTGAACATTCGAGAGCCCCCTAACTGATCTTTTTATTTCTTCTATCGCATTTTTAACATCGTCCTTACCGAATATTGCGCTGGCCGAAGCAAGCCAATTCGCTCCAGCCATCACCGCACGCTTTGCAGTTTCCGGTTCTATTCCGCCATCAACCTCTATATTTGCATTAGGTTTCTTTTTTCTCAACTCCCTTATCTTTTCTTCTACATCCTGGATATACTTCTGGTTTGAAAAACCAGGATGGACAGACATTATAAGAAAGTCTTCTGTTTCTTCTATATATTCTGCTATTGTACTGAGCGGGGTTTCCGGATTTATAGCAATTCCGAGCAGCACACCTAATTTTTTAAGAGCCGCCCATCTACTTTTGTTGAGAATCTCTGCATGCACAAGATGGAGGTTTCCGCTCGATAACCTCCCGAGTTTCGGTATTTCTTCCTCCGGCCGTTCAACCATCCAATGGAATATATAGCGCCTCTTTGGATCAAGCGCACCTGCAGTCTCCCCTGTTGATAATGTTGTATTTGGAACAAATTTTCCATCCATCATGTCTATATGGATCATCTTTACGTGCGGCGCAACAAGGGATACCTTCTTTATCATGTCCTCCTTTGTTTTTGAAAGTATTGCTGGTATTATCTCTAAGCATCTCTTCTTCATCCGCAACTGCACCCCTCAATCCTATATACTATTAATGGCTATTCGGTTTAAAAATACTTCTAAGAGCGATCTATAAAAAAGAGTTCAATTCAGCTTGTCTTCCACCAACCTTCATACCGTACTCGTCATAACCAAGCTCTTTAAGTATTTTCATAACTGCAGGAAGCACCTGATTGTTTATATAGTAGTCTGCATCATAGTCCTTTGCCATGTCTGTCGGCATCGCTTTTTCAGAAATACTCGCTCCTTTTTTCGTTATAACATATGATATCATGCTTCCTCGTTCAATCAGCACACCGTTCTCTATCGCCTTGCGCGCTGCAGAGAGTTCAGGACTTATAACCTCATAACCCCCTCTCGGGTCTTTGTTCAATTGCGTAACAATCGCAAGCTCTTCAAGAGATACCTGCCCTCTTCTTAATCTCTCTATAGATTCTCTCACTATCTCAACAGCCTTCTTTTTGCTTCCTTCCTTAAGTATCGCTTCAAGAACGCGCCTTTGTGTCTCCTTCGCAATCATGGACCAATCCCTCCTTACAAGCTCGAAGCCACGTATCTTTATCCTTCCATCTTCTCCAAGCAATGCGTATTTTTTCTTTGCTCCCTTTTCCTCCTTTCCTTTCTTGCTTACAAAAACGCCACGCGGGTAGAAACCTTCGAGTTCGAGCTCCATCTTCTCCGGAAGGGACCGGTTTATCTCTTCTATAAAATTCATTACATCTCTCTTCTGATTGTAAATCAAAAAAACAGAATCCGTATCTGCATAGAGAACCCTAAATCCTATTTTTTCAGCTGCTTTAATTGTTTCGTGGATATGCTTCCTTCCCCATGCAGTTACGCTGTCGGCGCACTTCCTAGAATACCACCTAGAGCGCGGATAACCTAGATAACCATAAAATGAATTCGAAAGAATCTTTACCGCTTGCGACCTTGCAAGTACTCGCGCATACTCATCTGTGCCTGGTTGCAGATTCTTTAACTGTTTCTTTAGGCTTGCTCTAAAATCTATCAGACGCTCGAGAACCATTGGGATGAGTCCTTTTTTCTTAGTGTTAAAGAGCACACCACTTGGAGATTCAACTACACCATCGCCCTTTTCGTTTGCAATTGTGTTCGGATCTATATTGTATGAAACTATTATAGAAGGATACAGCCCTCTGAAGTCTAGGACAGCGATGTTCTCATATATTCCTGGCTCTGGAAGCTTTACAAATGCTCCCTTTATTGGATTAGCTATTCTTTCTTTTATCTCTTCGCCAGCAGGCTTTGGTGGAATGACCATTCTGTTTTTTACGGCGTTGTACATAAGCAAATTCTCTACAAGTTGTCCGCTTGTCGATATGCACGTTTCGAACAGCGGTAGTCTAGTAAGAGTACTCAATTCGAGTTCAAGCGGAAGGTAGAACTGCCCGAGCTCTGCAGTAAGTTCTGCATCCGTCATTGAGTAAATCGCTATTTCGTCGGTCTTTCCCGAATCCCACAGTTTCCACATCTCATCCTTTCTCATTTTTATCTTTCTTTTTCCAAGAACCTCAGATGCTATAGAATCAAGGGTAAACTCCTGCGCCTTTATCACACCAATGAATCCAAAAAATCTTATTATGGGATAGACATCTATGTGGATCCTACCATCCACCTTTATCCCCTTTACAAGCCCCTTCCTTACCTCCTTAATTCTTTCCCCCCATCTTCCAAGCAGAAGTTTTGCACCGTTAATCCTCGCCCTTTCCATTAGATAAGGAATATCAAAATTACTGGAGTTATACCCAAAAAGAATGTCGGGGTCTTCCGTCTTAATTATCTCGTTGAATCTCTCTATTAACCCTTTCTCATTTTTTACTACCTCGACATAGTTCTCACTTGAATTTTTATACGTTATTACCCCCTTTTTTCTTCCGCAATAGCTTATCATAATTATCGGATCTTTTTTTCCACGCGGTGTTCCGGACGGATTATAGGTTTCTATATCAAACGCCATAGCATTAAGATGAATATCTCCGGGCTCAGTATCGATTATTCTCTTTATTATCCGCCCTTCCCTCTCGTATTTTATTATCCCATTCGGTATGAGCTGAAAATCTAAGATGAATCTTTTTGCAAATGGTATTTCGGATTCGTAACACTGAAACGGGAGTGCTTTTCTCAAGACTGGTACATGGGCTGGTTTTTTGCAGTATATCTTCAAAAATCTTTTCTCTTTTGCCCCAGCTAGCAATCTTACAGTTTCTACTTTAAGCGGGGTTACTACCTCACTGCCCGCAGAGATTCTTATGCTCCCTATAGCTTCTTTTTTATCTTCAGATGCATCAACCAAAAAATATGGATAGTATTCGTAGTAAAGCCTTACTGCTCTTCCCTTACCCTTTAGAAGCAATGATATATACGTCCTCTCATTTCTTACAATATATCCTGCATCTAGGAAGAAAGCCCTTTTCGTTACCATGCTTTATTATGAGTTGCACGCGTTTAAATGTTTGGCTGGTACGATATTTATTTATAATTATAACTATTAGAAGATTAATTGATGCGTGATCTCAATGGCGCTTGAAATGGGGGTAGACGAAGATCGTCCTATAATGCGGAAGAACAGGGTTTCGACAGGTATAGACGATTTGGACGTGGTACTAGAGGGAGGGTACCACTGGCCTGCAAACGTTATGTTTATAGGCCCAACAGGCATCGAAAAATCAGTTTTTGCCTATCATTTTGCAGCAGCCGCAGATCCAAAGAATGAAAATGTCTGTTTTATATGTGGCGACTCTTCCCCCGAAGAGGTAAAAAAGGCCGCTGAAAATTTCGGTATAAATCTGGAAAAGGAAAATATTCATTTTATAGATTGCTATAGTGCAACGCTTGGTGGGAAAAAGGAAGCATCATCAACCGAAAAGATAACCGTTCTTCAAAGCCCGAGTGCATTGAATGATTTATCCCTCGCTTTAAATGATGTTATCCGCTCCAGTGCGGGCAAGAAGATAAGGGTTGTCTTTCACACCCTCTCTACATTCGTTCTATATAACCCGCTCGAATCGATAGGAAAATTTCTAAACATAATAGGGGGGAGATTAAAAGGCGCATCGGCTACAACGCTTTACATAGTAGAAGAGGGGGTGCATGATAAACAAACACTCACCATTCTCCAAAGAGGTATGGACGAAGTATTTATTTTAGAGGAAAAAGGAGGAAACCTCTTCCTCACCGTCCCAAGAGTATCGATGCCATTGCATGTAAAGCTAGGCGCATCTGGGATGACTGTTGTGTAGGTGACACCCATGCCAGAAGGAATAACAGAAAAAAAAGAGGGAAAAATCGAAGAGCTGCTTGATGAAATGAAAAACGAAGGCATAGTCGGAGCGCTCCTTAGAAGGGACGGAGTTGTTGTCTACTCCACAGTTGCTCTTTCTGATGTTGCCCCAAGCCTGATGGCAAGATGCTTTAATATATCGGAGGCGATTATGGAAAGGATGAAGAACACTCAAAAAGAAGTTGAGATTACCCTTGAAAACACGACCATTGTTCTCGTTCCAATAAAAAACTTTATTTTTTGTGGAATTGCAAAATCAAAAGACGAAAAAAGAAGAATCATTGAATATTCAAAAAAAGTGTCAACATAACAATACACGGGTTTTGCAATGGAATATGTTAGATTGCTTTCCAAATATGACTATGCAGATTTAAGAATAGAATCCGGTAACAAAACTACAATAACACTAAAGGATGAAGAGATAAAGTTACATTCAGGCAATTTCTTTGGCATGTCAGTAAGGATTCTGAAGGATGGCGCCTGGGGCTTTGCATCCTCAAATCAGCACTCTACAAAAGTAGAAGAACTATTAAGAAAGGCAGAATCGCTGGCCTCGCTTGAAAGAAGTACGAGTTCTGTTTTCGAAGCACCGCAGGTAAAAAAACACATAAAGACAAAGCAGGATAGCTTGGCGCAAGAAGAGAAGGTAGCATCCCTCATAGAAGCCAAGAAACATATGAAAGAAAATAACATTATCTCCACAGCACTCTCGTGCAGCGATTCGTATGTTTCATCTGAATTCTACAATTCCGAAGGCTCCGAGATAATTCAAGAGTATTGTTACACCTATCTTTCTTGTCTTGCAGTGGCGCGGGATGCAACAACCATACAAAGAGGTGTAGAGAGTGCAGCATCTAGAAATGGTTTCAGCGCTCTAAAGCCAGAGACTGCATGCAAAAAAGCAGCCGAGACAGCAAAACGGCTCATCACAGCAAAGCCGCCACCAAAAGGTAGATTTACAGTTGTTTTAGATCCTGAGATGACTGGGGTTTTCAGTCACGAAGTGGTGGGTCATGCCTCAGAAGCGGACAGTGTTGCATCTTCGGAATCAATACTCGCTGGAAAAAAAGGAGAAAGAATAGCTAGTGAGTTGGTAAATATATGCGACGACCCATCCGCCAAGTATTTTGGTTTTTATGAGTATGACGATGAAGGAATAAGAGGAGAAAAAACAGAATTGATAAAAGAAGGAATCCTCACAAACTACCTTAATTCGAGAGAAACAGCAGTGGAAACAGCTAGCAATCCGAACGGGCATGCACGCGCAGAAGATGTTTTTCATGTCCCAATCGTACGTATGAGCAATACATTTTTTCTTCCAGGAAAAGATTCGAAGGATGACGTTCTAGATGTCCGTTCTGGTCTCTATCTCAAAGGGATGCTTGGCGGAAGCGTTGATATATTTACAGGAGGTTTTATGTTTAAGGCCGAGGAAGCTTACAGAATAAGAAACGGTAGGATAGAAGAGCTTATAAGAGATGTGACCATAACTGGGAATGTACTAGAGGTTTTGAAAAACATCGTAGCTGTGGGTAACGATTTTGGAACAAATCCAGGGGTGTGCGGTAAATTCGGTCAGTCCGTTTCAGTAGAGGATGGTGGGCCGCATATAAGGGTAGACAACATAACGGTAGGATGATGGACGCACTTGCTTTTATAATAGGTTTTTTGCTTGGAATATTCACTGGATTGTTACCAGGCATCCATCCAAATCTCCTTGCATCTATACTATCGACAGCTTCGCTACCTCCAGATTTTATGGCTATCCTGCTTATAGCGATGGTTCCAGCGAACATCATAACCTCGTTTATAATAACTGTATTCTTTGGCATACCTGAAGGGAGCACTTTCATCATCACTCTACCAGCACAGAGAATGACCATTCAAGGAAGAGGTCTCACAGCACTTAAGGTAGTACTTCTCTCAACTCTTCTTGCAACGCTTTTTTCTGGTCTTTTTATTTACCCCTCTCTTTTTCTTTTTCCTTTTGTCTATTCCATACTTTCTCCATTTATGAAATACATAGTTCTCACGTTTTCAGTAATCTTTATACTTAAAAGCAAGAAACCATTTCTTGCGTTTCTTGTCTTTTTATCTTCTGGGTTGCTCGGTTGCTTTTCACTCAAAAGCGGTATTTACGACCCATTCCTTCCGCTTTTTTCGGGGATGTTCGCTATTAGCGCTCTTCTGAATATTGGAGAGAACACCTTACCTGAGCAAAAAACAGAAGAACCATTTAGATTGATCTTAATACCTTACATCATGCTGGGTGTTGCTTTAGGTATGTTCGCAGATCTTTTGCCAGGAGTGAGTTCGCCAGCACAGGTCGCTACCTTGATGAGTTTAATCATTCCAACGGATTCCCTAATGTACATATCATCAGTAAGTTCTATTGCCGTTTCAGAATCTGTTTTTTCTCTTTCCACAGAAGCATCTCTAAATAAATCTCGTATAGGAACAACCGCCTGGCTTGCGCAGTTCATCGATATAGGAAATAATCTTCCGCTGCTCTTAGCTGCATTTTTATTCAGCGCAGCATTGACGACTATTTTGTTATACAAGGCAAGGAAAAGGATAAGTAAGATTGCAGTTCTTAATTCAAGACCGCTTGCCATAATTCTTATTTTTTATCTTTTTGCAGTTGTGGCTATCTTAGACGGATTTGCAGGTATAATAATTTTGCTCGTAGGAACTGCTTTAGGCTGGTTCACGGTAAGACTTGGCATAGAAAGAACACAGATGATGGGCGCAGTAATTCTCCCAACACTATTGCTCCTTTTCAGAATATTTATTTAGAAGGGCAGACGAGATTAGAGAATTTTGCATACTCCACCCACAATCTCTCAAAAAGCGCTTTCAATGCGCCGGCCTCTTTTCTTTCAGAGCGTGGCCTTAGGCATTCCATTATGCCAATAAATACATATGGATGGATTATATCGCTTCTCCTTCCAGCATGCTTGGCAACTGCATCATCTCTTATTTCTTTTGCCTCTTGGTAACTGTTGCACCTGTCAAGAAAATCTTTAAGTGCATCCGGATCTTGATCAAATCTTCCTTCCAAGATTCTCTTTATTTTATTACTGTAATAAACTCTTAAGAAATTCAGCTCATCAATCGTGCGGACTCTTTCTATCTCCGTTCGCATTGCTTCTTTGTCTATGAGCTGTGCGCCATTATCATTATTCACTATTGGTCTGAACGTTCTTTTTCTTAATCCATCGCAGGTTTTTTTGGCGATGATATGAAGAAGGATCAATCCTAAAGAATAAATCGCTTCGGCAGGTTCTGCGGTTATTTGGACATTATCTTGCCCTATTCTCATAAACTTTTCTGGATCGACGTAAGCACCGTTGTACTTAAGCTTAGTAAGCGGGATTTCCCCTATAGGAACAATGCTGTCGAGGTCTATAATAACTAACACCCATTCTCCCTTTCCGCTCTTGTTTTCTCTGTAGCCAAGGCGAACGTGCTCGGCCTTTAAGTCCACATGCACATAGCCGTTTGGTCCGTTTTCATCTGTTTTATTTTTCATGTATTCTATAGCTTCCAGACATTGAATGGCTGCACTTATAACACCGGCCGTGATAGCAACCTCATCATTTAGGTAGGATGAGTAATCAAAAATACTCCATGGCCGATATTCCATTTGGATTACAGGTTTATAGTTCCATACAAAAGGCATGCCTGCAGCGCTTAATATATTTGGATGTTCTTCAAATCTAATGAGATTTTTTATTTCCTTACCAAACTCTTTGTATGCCTCATCTCTATCCTCCTTCGGCGTTTTTAGTATCACCTTACCGTAAAATTCATCGTTCCAATATTTCCTTGCAAGATAAACATCCCCAGATATGTTCCTTTCACTAGAGAGCTTTTTCTCTATTTCAAATTTTTCTTCTATCCGTTTTTCCTCCCCATTATTTCTGATATGCCTTACTACTCTTAACGTTTCTCCAACTTCTATTTTACCTTCTATCTCTTGCGAGATTCTCTCCTCTAATGTTCTTTCGCAATATGTCTTGTATTCACTGTGCACCTGCGTTCTTACATTCTCTTCTCCTCTTCCCATCTCTTTATAAAGACGTGTACTAATCTCTGCTGGCGGGTCTGGAAGATGAGTTACTGCTTCCTTTAATCTGTCCAGTTCTTTATTTGAAATATTGGATGTCGGTCTGATTCTTTCCTGCTTACCATCTCTAAACCTCATTATCATCCCACTCTTTTTTCAATTTTTGGAAGATTTTTTTCATATCTGCTGCGTTCGGCCTTTCTTTTCTTGCTTTGATACAATACGCTATTCCTTCGAATAGAAATGGCTTGAAGGTGCTTTTTACATCTCTTCCAAGTTCTTCTCTTTTTGCAAGCTTGACGATTCTTGCAACGTCTTCACGTTTTAATCCCAAGTCCTCGAACATCTTAGTGATTGCTGCATACCAACCGCCATGCATCATTACTGCGCCAGTATACCATTCATAAGTGTTCCTTGCATATTTTTCGGTAAGTTTTGCGGTGTTCAGCTCCATTCCAAGGACAAGGCGTTCGTACTGTGTTTTTGCATCATACATATCTGCTGTCTTATCATCAACAGCAAACGAATAAAGAAGAGCCATGAAATTTTTTCTAACCATTTCTGGAGGAGTAATAAGCTCTTTTCCAACTTTCTTTTCATAATCTGTTGGCCACTTCATCTCCTCTCTTATATATGGCTCTATTTCGCTTACCACTTTTTTTGCGTGCTTCGTAAGTAATTTTTTTATCTCCGGCGGATCGCTTTCCTTCTTGCCCCGCGCTGCTCTCTTGTTTTTATTTACAAGATAAGTCTTCAAGAGATTTAATTCATCAGTCTCCCTTGCTCTTTCCAATTTTGCTTTTAGGTCTTCCGGATTTGTTACTGAGACGCGCGTTGTTCTTTCCATCTCCGTCATCTCTTCGTACTCCACCGGAAAAACGATAAGGTGCCTATCGTTAAGTCGAACAGCCATCCTTTCAGATATGGAATAGAGAAGAACAAGCCCGAGTGAATATATTGTTTCATCCGGTTTTGCGTTCATAGCAACTTCGTGATTATGCAGTTCCATAAACTTTTCTGGGTCGCAGTACTCAATGCTATATTTTGTTTCCCTTTTCACGCTTATCATTTCAGATATTGGCCGTATGCTATCTAAATCGAGCATCTTTGCTACAACACGTCCGTCCTTTATCGCGATTCCAACATTTCCTAATTTGAAGTCATTGTTCACCCACCCGAATGGTGCTTCCTTGTCTTTATAATTTTCTAGATAAGATATAGTATCCAGCATTTGTATAGCAACATCAAATATCGTATCTGAAAGTTCTTTCTCCCCGCTGATATTCCACAAATAATTGTTTATCGAATGCGGAACATATTCTATCTGGGCAATCAATCTTTTTCTTTTATGGTCTATAATTACATCACCGGTAGGAGATGCGATATGCTCATTGTCCTTGAATCGTTCCAGGTTTTTTATCTCTCTTCCAGCCTCTAGATAAAGCCTATCAAGAAGTTCTTTTTCTTCCACGCTTAAATCTTCAATATCCTTCCTCCCAAGTATTTCCTCTTCGCTCTTCATTGTCTTAAGAACGACCAATTCTCCTTCCCGTTCTTTTCCATTTTCAATATAGACCTTAACTGCTAAAGAGACATCGCCTACCGCATTGTATTTGGAAGACAGTTGCTTTGCTTTTTTAAAATATCCGCCAGGAAATGATACCCTCTCCTCTTCATCCTTTTTCTTTTCCGCACAGCTACCAGTTTTAATTTTTTTGAGTAGACTCTCTTCTAAAAGAATAGTTTTTGCGAATACTGTTTTTTCTACTGCTTTGTCCGCCTTCTCTCTTAGAGAAAGATTACTAGCACACGGCTCGAATACAGTTGCCGAGTTGTTTATACCGATACTTCCATCGAAATATTCATCGAAAATTTTCTCTATGCGTTTTCTTGTAGCTTCCTCTGCGTTGCTTCCGCTGTACAGTTTCTTTTCTACACCACCCATAAACATATTTGTGTTATTAAAGGTATTTAAATGTATCTATTACTTAAGAAGCTTTAGAAGAAGGGCTTCCTGAGCCCACATCCTGTTTTCTGCTTGATCCCAAACAGCTCTTGCATTGTTGCCATCTAGTACTTCATCAGTTATCTCAGCACCCCTGTGTGCTGGAAGGCAGTGCATTACTATGCAATCTGGTTTTGCATTCGCCAGAAGTTTGGAATTTACTTGATATGGCGCAAATTGCTTCATGCGTTCCTCTGCTTCTGCTTCCATACCCATGCTAACCCAAACATCTGTGTATATGACATCAGCGTCTTTTACTGCCTTAATAGGTTCATGCACAACCTCAACCTTTGCGCCGGTTTTTCTTGCCGCGTCTACATACCTTTCATTTGGTGGGAAGTGCGCTGGGCAACACAAGACTACATGCATGTGATAGCGAGCAGCAACAAGCATGAGCGAATTTGCTACGTTGTTAGCCGCATCCCCTATATACACCAATTTTCCTTTTTCCTTTCCATATTCTATTATTGTCTGCATATCAGCAAGAGCTTGGCATGGATGTTCGCGATCTGTGAGCGCATTTATTACAGGGATTTCAGCCCATTTCGCTAATTCTTCGATGGTCTCGTGCTTAAAAAGTCTTGCACTTATCACATCCCCATAGCGAGAAAGCACTCTCGCAGTATCAGCCATGGACTCTCCTCTGCTAAGCTGCGAACTTTTGAAATCCATAATAATGGAACGACCGCCGAGATTGTAAATTGCAGTTTCGAACGATAGCCTTGTTCTTGTTGAGGGTTTCTCGTAAAGGGAGATCAGCACCTTTCCTTCAAGGTCCCTGCGATTTCGATTACCTTCTTTCTTTAATTCTATCGCCTTGCTTATAACTTCCTTCATCATATTTTCTGGCATATCCATTATAGTAAGTAAATCCATAATCCCACCTTTTTCAATTACCGCGCTTATCTTTAAATATATTTGCGGATAAATCTTATTTTATTCTAAGTTGATTTCCTTAAGGTGATATCAGAATGAGTAAGATACGCATAAAGCTTAGCGGTGAAGACCCAAACGCCCTAGAGAACGTCATAAGCCAGATAGTGGAGCTCTCGAAAACACTCGGCATGAATGTGATCGGTCCGGTGAGACTGCCAAAGAAAAGACTTACAATAACAACGAGGAAAACACCATGTGGCGACGGTACAGATACCTATGAGCACTGGGAGAAGAGGCTTTCAAAAAGACTCATAGAAGTAGAAGGAAATGAGAAGTACATAAAACAGGTTCTTAGGGTGAAGGTACCAACAAATGTTTTCGTTAAAATCTCACTTAGTTAAGCCCTAGTTGTTATCTATGGTTAAACTTCTTTTCGATGAGATGCTTAAGCGAACAGCTACATGGTGCAGAATTTTTGGTGTTGATAGCACATATGTTTCGAAGAAGAGCGATACAGAAATAATAAAAATCGCAAGAGAAGAGGGGCGAGTAGTAATAACGCGAGATGAGGAGCTCGCCAAGAGATGCAGTAAACATTCTATCCCATTTTTGTTTCTTGAAGAAGATTCTCTTTCCCATCAACTCAGTAAACTAAAATCTTATTTTGGTGAAATATTCACGTTCCCAGAAAAGACCAGATGCCCAAAGTGCAATGGTTTGCTCGAGCTTGTTCAAAGGGATAAAGTCGCCGGCAAGGTACCCGAAGCCATTTATAAAAGGAACGAAAAATTTTGGTTCTGTACCACGTGCGGAAAGATTTATTGGGCTGGAAGTCACTGGAAAAATATAACAAGAATATTCAAAGCTATAAAATAAAATTACTATAAAATAAAATTAAAAGAGCGAAGAAAAAAGAATTAGCTTCTCATAATATTTTGTGTTACGGTTTTTCTTGGCGCAAAAAGTT
>Ga0185342_1000798_pt1 | contig 14640 bp, 10 predicted proteins | sample ConPoolayeEmetaG_FD_128045 | JGI IMG/M metagenome (GOLD analysis project Ga0185342, IMG submission 128045) | Hot spring microbial mat communities from California, USA to study Microbial Dark Matter (Phase II) - Cone Pool mat layer E metaG... ...
GATCCGGGGTGCTGATTTCTCAGCAGCATCCCGACTTCTGGGGGCAGCGTCCTCGGGCAAAGTTTTGGAGAAAGGGACTAAGAGCGTGGGGAGGAGAAGTGAAAACCAAAACACTAATCAGACCCACCAACCGTATTTAGTACCAGAACCATAGCTTAATTCCTTTAGAGCTGCCTGGGTGTACTCGTTTTTTCAACCCTAAAACTTAAAAGTTTTGTTCAATTTATTCTATTACGTGTTACCTGGTAATGATTAATTTGGAGATGATTTATGCACGTTTTGAAGCCTGTTTATCATATTGTTCGTCCTTTGCTTTCACTTATTCCCGTCGGTAGTTTTATAATTGGGATTATCTTGTCTTTGTTTGACCCTTTTACGTGGAGCCTTTATAGGAGTAGTTCTGTTCTTATGATTTTTATTTTATCAGTTCTCTCTCTTCCCGTCTTTTTATTGTCCTATTTGGCTGTATTTCTTTTAGGAATTTCTAGTTCCAGCTTGAACTCATTGGTGGATGCTAGAGATTGCGATTTAAAAGGGTTTAGAAAGGATTACCAGAATCCGGTTGTTTATTGTGGAGTGCCCCCCTTACGCATGAAAATTATTATTATTTTTTGCTCCGTCGCCAGCCTTGTAATAGGTTTTTACATTTCACTTATGTTCGCAGTTATGATTTTTTTTGGAAATTTGATTTCCATATCTTACTCGTATTATCCTAGGATTAAGATACGCCCCCCTTTTGATGTTTTATGGAACGCTATTGGTCTTTTTACTTTACCTTTTATTGCGGGTTGGGTTGTCTACCACAGTTCACCTGAGGCTTTTGCTCATTCGTATCTTACAAATGTTATCCTGTTTTATTTTTTGGGGGTAAGAAATGTTGTTGATGTGCTGATTTTTATACTATTGGTTAAAAACTTTTGGTTTCCTCTCTTTGAGTTATTCGGCGGTACTTTAATTGGTGGGGCTTTTTACATTTTGACTGCTACTTTAGATTATGAAAGTGATAGTGGGACAGGCAACAAAACTATTAGTATTATTTTGGGTAAACGTTACTCAATTCTGCTCAGTCTTGTATTGTACCTCCTTGGAGCATTGATTATGTTTGAACATTTAATTTTTGATTTGGGAACAGTTGTTCTCTTTTTTTTAATAGCATTTTTTATGGTGTATCTAGTCATCAAACCTGAAAAAGTGTATCTGTGGAATTTTCTAAAGCTGACTTTAATGGCAACTCTAATTCTCATTTGTGCGGAAATAATTGTAAGGATTTGTATTCCGTAAAACTTAGAATGCCTTTTTGTTAAAATGTTAAACCTTATTTTCGCATATTTGTCCTAATAAGGAAACTTAGCTAAAAAATGTAAGTGGTTATAATCAAGCATTGACAACATCAAACGAAGAGATGAGAGTTAAAATTTTTTTCAAAATTACATAAAACTCAAAGAGTGCATAGATCTAAAATATTTGTTTTTTAGATTATGAAGGAGGGTGTTTAAATATTGTGAATCGAAATCTACTAATGAAATTTTACAAAACCGTTGGCGAGAAGGCACCCGAGTTCAAGTTAATGTGGTGTAAAAGTCACTGTAGAGGATGTTAATATAATTGAGAGTTCATAAGTGAAATTTGGGATTTTCTCGAGATTTGAGAAACGGACACAAAATGTGAATAATTATGTAAAGAGATTCAAATTGGTGTTTAAAGTTGTATGCTTGTTAGCTGTGATGTAATTATGTCTCTGTCATTTTCAATGTACGAATTATTATTGGAATTGGCCCTTTTAACGATTACAATATCCTGTTTTGCCTTTTCCTTACATAATATTAGTAGAGATTCCCTCCATGTTCTTTCTCGTGGAATTTATGCGAAGGGAATCCGCTATAAGTTTATCATATGTCTTAGAGTTTCAAATATCCCTAGGGAAGATGTAAAGATGCAAAGGCAGGGCACACCGGAAAACTCAGACAATGTTACTCAATACGTGCATCAGCACTTAACCTCGATGTGGAAAAATGTTAAGGAAGCAAGTTATGAGATACATGTAAGAGAAGAGGGTGTGGAAATTTACTTCTATGCCCACCATAGTGGATTTAAAGGCGAGAAATGTTTTAAAGAAGCCTGGAAAAAGATGCACTCTTTAAAAATCAGTCTTGAGACACGTTTTCCAAATATTGAAACAAAAATCCAAGAATTCGAGGACCTGAAAAAAAGGTTTAACATTTTTGATTTTACATCTAAAATGAAGACTAAAAAAAACTTTGTAATTTTTAAAAAAAATGGGTCAGAAACTTGGATGAGCGTCACTCATATTAAAGGAAAAATAGAATGCACCCCCCAAGAAAAGTACTCTCAGATAGATAGCCTTGTTAGAGGTTTAACAAGGTTGGGAATGGACGCCCACTTTATTGTTCACTTCAAAGCAGTTAAACCCCCAAAAACAAAAAATATTAACTCCATAAATAAGAAACTGAAAACCCCTAAGGGAGAAGTTCTTGTACAAATAAATGAAGATAAATTGGATGAAAAAGAAAAGGAAATTGGGCATATTACAGGTTATTGGAACGTTTCCTCATATGTTGTCATCAAAACTAATACTGAGAAAGAAGCTGAAATTCGAACCACTCAAGTCAAAAATATTTTAAACACAGTTTATTCAGGATCCCACTACAGTCCTGATATAAAAACAATGAGCGGAAGAGAAGTAAAAAGAAAATTGAAGCAAATTGTTTTACGCAAATCTGTGGGCAGAACAGAGAAAATGGCAAGCACGCGCCTAGCAGCGTTGACGCATTTTCCCGAAAGGCCGGTACCAGGCATTGAAACTTATGAATGCCCAGATTTCGAAATACCTCCACAAACAATATTTAACTATTATAAGGGTATACCAATTTCCTACGTACTGTACAAAGACCGCGAAATTTTTACTTGTATGCTGGATCCAGAAGATCTGAGATGTGGTCTTGCAGTTTTAGGTACTGTAGGGAGCGGGAAAACATATTTCGTAATGAACCTCATTGACAAGTTGCTTAGAAGGAAACAGCTACCAATGCTAATATTTGAAAGCAAGGGTGAATTCGCCGGTCTTGCTAAATCGTTGCCTCCGGAAATTGCGAAAAATATACTCATAATCTGTCCGGGTAGTAAATTCGCACCCTTAAAAATTAATCTATTTGATCCGGGCGATATGGATGCTGAAGATTATGCTCGAAGGTTGTATGGTCTAATAGATGAAACACTTCATTCACTTTTTCGTATAGACGGTGATCTTTCACTGCAGATGTCAAGGGTATTGAGTGAGGTGTTACCCCAAGTGATAAAAGAAGAGAGATACAGAAACTTTGATGCCTTAGGTAGACTACTTGGTGATTATGCTGAGAGTAAGAGGCAAACTGCGCCCTTCGTTGATAGTACAATACTTGCTTTAGATGCTCGCTTAGGCGTTTTTCGTCAAGGAATTCTAGGTAGTGTTTTTAATGTGAATAAGAGCAATATTAGTCTTGACGACCTCCTGAAAAAGGTAATTATAATCGATTTTAGTTATTTACTATCGCAGGGAGGAACTAAAGAAGATATGCAGGTTATTATGAACCTTATTATGCTCCACGTTTTTCAGGCTGGATTAAGAAGAATAAATGTAGAAGAATTAAAGCACTTAGTTGTAGTGGACGATGCTCGTTTTCTAGTTCCCGAAATATTTAGACGTCGCAGTAGTGGGGATACCACCATAGTTGAAGATATGATTACAATTGAACGAGGAAAAGGGCAAGGCTTAGTTCTGATATGTCAAGATCCTGCAATATCAAAAGTGGTGCTTGCAAATTGTAACACTCGTGTCGTTTTTCGAATAGCCTTTAAGTCTCCAGAAGAGGAAGAATACATTGGATTGGGACTAAATATTGCAGATACACAGAAGAGCCACCTGGTAGCTCAACCTAGGCGGGAAGCAATTATGAAATTAGCCGAATACCCTTATCCCTTCAGGATTAGAACACTAAACTATCAATGCCCAAAAATTACCTTCCAAGACATAGAGGAACACAATAGGAAATATCACAAAGAATTATATGTTGATGAAGAAATAGAACAAGAAAAGATGTGTGAACTTGAGTTAAATCGAGATGAAAAAAATATTAACGAAATTTTATCTTGGATATTAACCCACGAATATATCACAGTTGATACCGCAAAAGAACTAGTTAAACTAGACTACTTTAAGACTCGCGAATTGTTAGATGCCCTGCACAAGGGAAATGGGCTTTTAAAAACAACATACTTTTCTCCGATAAGTGGAAAACAAATACTCTACTATACAAATGATAATGCTTTTCTAGCATTTATCGGTGATGAATTGAAGAAATTCGCATTAAATAATAAACTCGACGCCCCAGTACAAATATTAAAAAAATGTGAAAAAAACAAAATAATTCAAGAAGTCTCTTCGCCTGAATTTAAAGAGGGGGCAATAGTAACTTTTGAAGGAAAAACAGCGACCCAAATCAAAGAATGGTTGAAGGAGAAGAGCAATAATTATAAAATAGTTAGCTTTAATGAGAAGGGACTCCGAGAATTAAAAACACTTATCGAAAGATTAAAAAATAAAAACAATGGTTTTCGTTTTATCGTCATAGGGCGAATAGTTAACTAATCTTATTGACACTCCCCTGCTACTAAAGTCGGAGTCTTCTCACCAAAGATTTTGTGACACCTTCCGTAAATTATCGCAATTTGAAAAACATTTTGAAAAATTAATTTTTTATGAAGGTCCAAATTTATAATCCAAATTTATCACCCAATGAGTCATTCACCTGAAAATATTTTTAGTTAAATGGGAAACGGATTATAAATTAAAAATATTATGAGGGATAATTAAAAAGGAGGGCGGGAACAAAAAGGTCAAAAATTTTGAGCTAATCGGAAAATACGATAGAATGTTTAAGGAATCTGAAACCAAATTGGTTCTTGATTCTATGATTTGATAAAAGTTTAACCGTGTTTATACGCTCTTTTTAAAGCCTCAATTCCTGGTAATTCCTCTTTGGTTAGAAAGCTTATGAATGCTTTACCTGCAGTGCTTATATAGGATACTTTGCTAACTAAGCCGAATTTTTCTAGCGCTGCTATTGTGTGCCCCCCGCCAACGAGGGAGAACGCCTTTGAGTTTGCAACCGCCTCAAGAAGTTTATGTGTTCCTATTTCAAATGGAGGTTCTTCGTATACTCCCGCTGGACCATTGAAAACAATGGTACTAGCGTCCTTCAATATTTTGGTGTATTCCTTTATTGTTTTGCTGCCAATATCCTTAATTGGTTTATTTGAGGGTAATTTGTCGATGGGGATCTCTAAGCGTTTTCCACCGTCATCAACGGCAACATCTTTTATCATTTCAATTATGTTGTTGTGTTCATCTAAAAGTTTTTGAACCTCGGGTATTTTTTCTATCAGTCCTTTGGAGGAAATCATTTCTTTATTTACTTCTCCTATATCAATGCCTTGGGCTAGAAGACATAGGTAAGAGATTATACCGATAGGTAGGATTCTGTCTGCGTTTTTTATATCCAAAACTTTTTTCATTATTTGATAACTATCTTCGGCTTTCATTCCACCCAAGACATATACTGATGGTCTTTTAGGATTCTCTGTGGCATTGAGAATCGAGTTGACCTCTTGTTCCATGACTCTTCCAGCGGCAGAGGGTAAGACATATGTAAAACCGACAATAGAGGTATGATTTCTGTGAGCCGCTGAAAAGGCGTCATTAACGTATATGTCTGATACACGCGAAAGTTGCTGAACCATGGGTGAATTAATTTGTTCTTTTACCGTCTTCGCGCCGGTTTCCTCATCACAAAAGCGTACATTCTCCAGTAGCAGTATCTCCCCACTTTTCATACCTTTTATTTGGTTTATAACTTTTTCACCATAAACTTCATTAATGTATTTCACGGGTCTATTCAAAATTTCGCTAAGCAACTTCCCATGTTGTTCTAAGGGTAAGAAGTCATCGTCACCCCTTCGTCCTTGATGCGCCAGAACAACAATCTTTGCACCATTATTCGCCAGCTCTAGCAAGGTTTTTGCATGTGCTGTAAATCGCCTAGTATCAGTAATTCTTTTTGTTATAAGATCTATGGGAGAGTTAATGTCAACTCGAACAAGCACCGTCTTGTCTTTAAATTCGAAATCGTCAAGTGTGTAGAATTTTTTCTCAGCCACTTGAAGCTCCCCTTTTTAATTGAGACAAAATTACGTCTCGCTCATCTATTATAAAAAGTTTATTAGGCGCTCAAGCGAAAACTATTATTTCAAAAATCTTCTTATAACTAGAAATACAAATAATAAATCTATTATTGCATTGCCTTTTTGTTAATAATCATTGGAAGCTAAGTTTCTCTGAGAACCCTCTTTTTCTTTGGTCTCCAATATTTCCACTTAGTATCCCAAGATTTCCAGCCCGTTTTAACATATTTTTCCCTGCTCTCAAAATCCTCCATAACCCAGTTTATTAAGGCATAAAATCTATCACGTCCACTCTCTAAAGTCAATGTCTCCCTTGGTACTCCCAATTCCGCATAATAATCCAAAAGGGAGTTTTCAATTAATTCTTGTAATTTTCCTTCGATACGTGTTGGTTTCACTTTGTAGCCCTCCTCCATGAGGGTCAGGCGAATCTCGCTCAAGACTGATCCAGTACAAATCTCTATCTCCTCCTCCTTAGAAACCTTAAGTTCCTCTAAAGCTTTCTTTGCCAATGTGAGGGCCTCCTTAAGATATGTTTTCCTATCAAAATTGGGAGGGCGGAAATGAGTAACATCAATCAATTTAACAACATATTCGCCTGTTTCCTTCCTGAAAAAACCCAATAAACAGCCGCCTACGAGATCCCCCCATCCAGCATCATCAATTTGAATAACCATGAAAACCACACTCAAAACTTAAATAAGTTAATATATAAATTAAACTGTATTGTTTGTCTCCTACCAGACTGTTCTATCCAAAAAAATTTTTGGTAGTTAACTGCCAAAAATAATTTATAGGGTATAGTATTTAATGTTGACAAAAGTTTTGGAGAGCAGAACCAGATGGTTGTAAAAATTGGTATTAACGGTTTTGGAAGGATAGGACGCAACACCTTTAGAGCAGCATTGGAAGATGATAACGTCGAAGTTGTGGCTATAAATGATCTTGCCGATAATACTATTTTGGCGCATCTACTCAAGTATGACTCAATTTATGGGAGACTTGAAGCAGAAGTTAAAACTGAAAAAGATGCCAATGCAATCTGGGTTAACGGTAAAGAAATAAAAGTCTACAATAAAAGAGATCCATCACAGATTCCTTGGGGAGAACAAGAAGTCGATGTGGTAATAGAATCAACGGGAGTTTTCACAAACAGGGAGGATGCCAGCAAACATTTAAGAGATGGAGTTAAAAAGGTCGTAATCTCAGCACCCGCAAAAGATCCTGATATAACCATAGTGCTAGGAGTCAATCACAAAGCATATGATTCGAAGAAACATAACATCATCTCTAACGCTTCTTGCACCACTAATTGTCTTGCTCCAATAGCAAAAGTTCTAAATGATGAGTTTCATATTCTGAAGGGAATAATGACCACAACTCATGCTTATACAAATGACCAAAGAATTTTGGATTTTCCACACAAAGACTTAAGGAGAGCTAGAGCCGCAAATCTTTCAATAATACCCACAACAACTGGCGCGGCAAAGGCAATAGGACTAGTGCTACCAGAACTCGACGGAAAACTTGATGGAATCGCCCTCAGAGTACCAGTTGCAGACGTTTCGGTTGTGGACTTGACAGTTTTAGTAGAGAAAAACACTACCAAGAAAGAAGTTAACGAAGCCTTCATATCTGCTTCCAAAAAAGAAATGAAAGGTATACTAGACTGCGTAGACGAACCACTAGTATCAGTAGATTTCATAGGAAACCCACACTCCTCAATCGTCGATCTCGAAGAAACTTACGTAGTAGGTGGAAACCTAATAAAAGTCCTATCATGGTACGACAACGAGTGGGCATATTCAAAAAGGTTAATTGACTTAGCTTCATTCTTACTAAAATAATCCTACATAACCGCATTAAAAACGCAAACTTTCCTTTCACTTTTTACAAAACTAATTACTATGGAATTTCTTGCCTTAAAAATAAATAAGCGATGCCACCACTTTATCCGTAAATGGTTCACTTTTTAAGGTGCTCTTGTTTTCCGGCTGGTTCGACTATTGAAAGTATCGTCTTGGATTCCCTCCTTTCTTGGGTTAGACTCAGCAAACTAAGTGGAGAAAAACAACAATATATATAGAAAAACTATAAGAATGAAATATCAAACAACTAAAAAAACAAAATTTAAGGCTTCATTCCATACAAGTAACGAAATACGAAGACAAACTTCGATAATACGATTCAAAGAATAGTTGAATCCCACTCTATACATTGGTTAAAACTAGTAACACTTTTAATTTTAGGTAAATGAAGAATTGTATAAAGGGATATGTAATTAATCCATCAGAAGTTAAGCCATTAGCAGCGTACGAATCAATCTGCTACGCAAAATACCTTTCTTACTTAACTGGGATAGATCTTTGAAAAGCTTAATCTTTATGTACTCCTCACCACCAGATAAGTTTGCACATCTCTTATATTCTTGGAAAAATTCCGTAAAATCGCTGACACTTGCCAGTTTACATTCGATCCCGGGAGAAATTCTTATCAATGCATCAGGATCTGAGGCTCTTCCACCAACTATCTTAAAAGACTGCACACCACTTTTAACCATATAGAACAAGTTTCCCCCAGTATTAAATTGAAGTGTAATGTCTTCAACATTTTTACTTGCCTCAATCATTTCTGGAGACTCCAACCTTTCTTGTAGCCACCCCATCAAGTTTGCTTTTTCAAGGCAAGAATTAATAGGCGCAACATTATTATTAGTTTCCTCGTTTAATGGTTTGGGAATAGTGCTCTTGGTATAACTAGTTTCAACGTTATTCTCTGATTGGCCCTTAAATACTTTTAATATCTTCAAACTACTTACCTCACTCGCAATTTTTCTTGGCCTATAAGTAAAAATTAAATAAACTTGGTTAAAAATATTTCTAATTCTACCAATAAAAATTAAAAAAATTTCAAAAAATAGCTTACTTATTTGCGAATAATTTCTTCCATACTAAAAATAGGTGTTGGGAATAATAAATGGAATAAGTTAATATACTATCTTGGATTCTTAGTGGAAAGTGAGGAATAAAAAAAATATTTAAGGACAAATTAATCAACTACACATCATCAATTAAAAAGGGGAGAAAAATGGCTAAAATAACAGTCTCCTTAATAAAAGCAGATATAGGTTCTATAGCTGGTCATACAACTGTGCATCCAGACTGCATAGAAGCTGCCAAAAGCTCGTTAGAAAAAGGACAGAAGGACGGAATAATAATTGATTTTCACGTAACTCACGCAGGCGACGACCTAGAACTAATTATGACACACAGAAGGGGCGAAAATAACGAAAAAGTGCATAAGTTGGCATGGGACACCTTTACTAAGGCAACCGAAATTTCGAAAAAATTAAAGCTATACGGAGCAGGACAAGATTTACTCAAAGACACATTCAGTGGAAATGTCAAAGGAATGGGCCCCGGAGTAGCAGAACTAGAATTCGATGAACGAGGGAGCGATCCACTAATAGCTTTTATGGCTGATAAAACTGAGCCGGGAGCATTTAATTACCCCCTCTTCAAAATTTTCGTAGACCCATTCAACACAGCAGGACTAATAATTGACCCCTCACTACACCAAGGATTTATCTTGGATGTCTACGATGTTGTGGAAAATAAAGGCGTCCGCTTAAACTGTCCTGAGGAAATGTATGACGCTCTAGCGTTAATTGGGACAACGGGGAGATATGTAATTAGAAAAGTATGGCGAAAAGACGGATTACCATGCGCAGCAGTTTCTACGACGCGGCTCAGCCTAATAGCAGGTAAATACGTAGGAAAAGACGACCCCTGCGCCTTGGTACGCTCTCAACACGGACTACCCGCTACCGGAGAAGTCTTAGAACCCTTCGCATTCCCCCACCTAGTAGCAGGTTGGATGAGGGGCAGCCACACGGGGCCTCTTATGCCCGTTAGTGTAAAGAATGCTGTTTGCACTAGGTTCGATGGCCCCCCAAGAATTGTCGCATTAGGCTTCAATGTTACTGACGGTCATCTAGTTGGACCCGTAGACTTGTTCGACGACCCAGCATTTGACTTAGCAAGACAAAAAGCTAATGAAATAGCAGAATACATGCGCAGACACGGTCCCTTCATGCCTCACAGGCTAGGACCCGAGGAGATGGAATACACTTGCGATATTCTCTTTTCAATTATTTATATAAATACTCTTTGTAATTGAGGTAGCCCTCTCGCAGTAGAATACCCTCCCCGGCGTCCTGAAAAAATTGGCGGATAGATTCGTTAAAGAAGATTAGTCTGGAACCCCTTTTTTATTTTTTTACTATAATTTGAAGTTTTTATTCTTCTTTAAGTGTTAAATTATGAGTCGGACTATGCTCATTTTTTATTTAGAATTATAAAATTGGTATCATTCTCGCTTATATCTTCTTTCTTTTGGCAAGCTACACATTTTGTAAGAGTTTCTAGTGTTTACGGATTCACGGTTCCAAGTTTTTGATTTTTGAAAAATGTGACTTAGTTTGAAGTTTTCCACTTTTTAAGCTCTTAACTATTTTTATACTTAGATTATGCGATTTCCTGTGAATTCTTTACGCTATCTAAATATTAAGCTTCGCTTTCCCCTTTGTAGTTACAAATGTAGTGCCCGACTACTAGTGCTTGGGAGGTACAAAATGAATATTTGGGAGTTACTCGGCGTGCTTGGGATCTATTCTATCCCCTAGCTGTAAGTACATTTTATGCGTTAATTTAATTACTTATGCGGCTATTTCGTCAGTTCTTATGTCTGCTATGGTGTGGGCTAGTGTGTATCTGTATTTTCTTATGTCTTCTCCATATTTTTCTGTTAGGTTATCGTAGACGTCTTTTAACTGGTTGAGGATGATTTTTATGGTCGTTTTGTCCATTTTCTGTCGCCTTTCCCTCTTGTTTGTATGTAGTCTATGTAACGTTCCAATATACAATTTTACATACATTTACATTATTTACATACTTAACATATATCTACACTAGTTACATTAATAAGGCTTTCGTATAATATATTTAAATAAAAAACAGGGGAAAGATCTTGAGCTATGATATACTCATAAAAAAGGATAAATACAAACAGTTTAATTTGAGGGGAAATCCCTTTGTTAAGACTTCTGCGGAAGCAATGACTGAAGAGGAAATACTTAAAACACTGGTATTTACGGCAGAAGACGAATCAATAGCTACAAACATAGATATTGTCCTCAGCGGAGGCGGAGCAACTCTAAGTTTAGTTGGTGACTACGGAACAGGAAAAAGCGTTAGGGCCATTGCTATATCTGACACATTCAAGAGACATAACGGCATGGTTTTCTTTTGCAAGGTTCCCAGTGGGGATCCTGCTAGATATGCAAGGGCTCTGTTTGAGGCAGTTTGCCCCGAGGCTCTGTCTTTGGAGCTTCCCGCCGAAGATAAAGATTTTATTTTTGAAATTTATGAATATTATAAAAATTTAGTTATTAAAAATTTGGAGTTGGATTCCCACAAGGCAGGAAGAGATTTAGCGAGTGTTTTTTCCATATTAAGCAAGAACAATTATACCACCTGCTTTATAATAGACGAATTTGAAGAGCTAGCTTCTGGGGGAAACGAGAGGGAAATCAGAGAGGCGTTCACACTTACCAGAGAGTATCTTTCTAGGGTTCATGGTCTAAGTAAACACATGACAGTTATTTGCAGTAGTCCTAAATCGTGGCAGATGGTTAAGGATGTTCATCCAGCGGTAATCTCTAGGATTATGGGAGAGATAGAGTTCGAAGAATTAGATAATGATGCGGCGGTAGAGCTGGTTAGAAAGAGACTGGACCTATACAGAGAGGGGAATGCTCCTGATCCTCTTTTTCCATTTTCAAGGGAAATTATTGAGAAGGCCAATGAAGTAAGTTTTCATAATCCTCGCTATTTACTAGTTATTTTGAGAAGTACACTTGAGGCGGCTCTAAAGAGAGAGGGTAGCCATAAGGTTGACCTCAACGACCTTGATACTGGTATTCGTCTAGCTAGGGGAAAGCTTAGTACAAGTATTCTTAAAAGAATGAAGGACGAGTTAACTTCAAGAGAGCTCGAAATTTTCTTGAAAATCTGTGAAAAGTTCAATGGGGGCCCCGTTTTTGCCAGTCAGTTGGCTGAATCTCTCGATATTGACCAGGGAAATGTTTCAAGGTACCTTAATAAGTTAGCGAAGATGGGGTACTTAAAACAGACTCGGGAGGGGCAAAAGGTTTTATTCGAGGCCAAAGAGCTTTACATAGTAGTTTTTGCCAAGAGAAAGGCAATTAAATCTGAGACCCAAGAGAAGAACGAGGATTAAAGCAAATTTTCCCCTTTTCTGTAGCTTCATTCTTTAGTTAATGGTACGTAATAGTATTCGCCCTGTTCTTTCTGCAATCTATCTAATCTTGAATTCTCCTTGTTAATTCTAGGTCTACCGTTTTCTGGGTCTCTGCGAAAAGTTATGTTCAATCCTTTAAGGAAATTGTTCATACCGGTTCTGAGATCTGTGGGTCTTGAAGCTTCTCCTCTCACCCCTGGTATCCCGCTGAAGACCATTAAGCTGTCCGAAAGACTGTCCACACCAATTATATCATGTTCCACTATAAAGGCGGCGCTTAGCCACTTTTCTATTACTCGCCTCACCGTTCTTGCCATTATTAGTCTCTGTTCCGATGAAAGAAAGGCGCTGGGCTCATCTAAAAGATATACGTCTGCTTCTCGAGCTAAACAAGCTGCTATAGCCACACTCTGAAGTTCACCGCCACTCAAGTCTTTAACTGGCCTATCTAGTAAGCTCTCTAATTCCAGAGGTTTTATTACATCGGACCTAAATTCGCTGCTAGTTGCTCTATTTCCGCCAGCTTCTTTTAGTAGTGTTTGTACTTCTCCGTCATAGTCAGCTCTCAAATACTGAGGTTTATAACTAATTTTTATTTCTTTTTCAACAGGCTGCCCCTCGTCCGGCTGAATCTCTCCAGCAAGCAATTTGATAAACGTTGTTTTTCCAATACCGTTTGGGCCAATTATTCCTACGACTTCTCCCCTGTGAATTTCACCACCCTCCACCTTTAATGAAAATCCGTTGTAGCTTTTCTTCATGTATCCGAATTTAAGGAGGATTTCTTGACTTTCCCAACCTCCAGAGGGTGTTGGGCTCATATGGAATCTGATGGGTTCCGCGCGGAAGCGTAGGTTTTCGTCCGGGAGAAAACCATCTAGATAAATATTTATCCCCTCTCTAACGCCGTGGGGATGTGAAACTACACCATAGACTCCGGGTGTTCCATAGAACATACAAACCGCATCACTGAGGTAGTCTACCAAAGCTAGGTCGTGTTCTATGCATATCACTGTTTTTTTCTCGTCGGCAAGTTTTCTTATTGCTTTGGCTATGTTTAAGCGTTGATAGATGTCCTCGTAGCTTGAGGGTTCGTCAAAAAGGTAGACGTTAGCATCTCTCGCTATGGTAGCTGCTATTGCTACTCTCTGAAGTTCTCCCCCGCTTAAAACTTTAAGTTCTCGATCCCACAAATTTTTCAATTCTAATTCTTCCGCCAGTTTTTTCATAATTCCTCTCTCGTCGACTCTCTCAAGTAGCTCCCCCACCACTCCCTTTACAACTTCTGGTAGCCGGGTGATATTTTGTGGTTTATGAACTACGCGTAATTCTCCGTTAGATATTTTTTCGAAATAAGGCTGTAACTCACTCCCACGATAATGCCTAATTATACTATCCCAGTCTGGGGGATTTTCATACTCCCCCAAATTGGGTTTGATTTCTCCTGCCAGTATTCTTAAAGCAGTGGTTTTGCCCACACCGTTTGGTCCTATTAATCCAGTAACTTTTTCAAGCTGGGGTATCGGCAGACGGTAGAGTTTAAAGGTGTTTGGACCGTATCTATGCGTCAGGTCTTTCTCCAACTCTTCCGGAAGATTAATTATCCTAATGGCTTTAAAGGGACACTTTTTCACACATATACCTGTCCCTTCACACAACTGCTCGGAAATTACTGCTTGCCCAGTATCTGGATCGAAAGTGATGGCTTCGTTTCCCATTCTCACCAGCGGACAGAATTTGTAGCATTCTTTGCGACAATCCTTTGGTTTGCATCTGTTTCTGTCAACTATTCCTATTCTTACCATATCTTTGCCCTCAAAGCCTTTATTTAGTTGAGTCCCGCTGAAAATTTTTTAATATTAAGTTGCAGTCTTATCAGGTCTATTTATGATTTTCACTTTCAGGTTAGAAATGATGTCTAATAATCTTTTTCAATTAAGTGTCAATGTTGTTAACTTTTCCCTTTTGATTTATTTTCTCAAAATGTTGGTTGTTTTTAAAAATTAAAGTTGTCAAAAATTAATCTAACTAGTTTAAAAAATTACAATTGCAAAGTGGAATTTTTGGGGCGGGCAGGGGGAG
>Ga0185342_1000799_pt1 | contig 14635 bp, 14 predicted proteins | sample ConPoolayeEmetaG_FD_128045 | JGI IMG/M metagenome (GOLD analysis project Ga0185342, IMG submission 128045) | Hot spring microbial mat communities from California, USA to study Microbial Dark Matter (Phase II) - Cone Pool mat layer E metaG... ...
CAGAGACAATTTCAAATAAATCTGACTGTTTGAATTTTTCTTTTAATTGATTTTCAATATTTTTTATTTCCTTCTCGCATTCTTCATCACAGGCAGGCAAAGAAGATTTCACATTTACACTCACATACTTATAATTCTTTAGGGTGAAATCTTTTTCAGTTTTGACAATTGACTGCGATGCGCATCCATAAATAAAAAAAAGCAAAACAATTAAATTTAATATTTTAAAAGGGACTTTCATTTTTAGAACCCCCAATCCCTATTTTGGTTTAAAATGTTCTATTTATGTCAATCACTCTCTCAATTTTAAAGCTATAATTCCTTAAATCATCAATATTTTCCAACTCCACAATAGCCATTGTTTTTAAGAATAATACATAGATACTCGTTCCTTTTAAAAATACTTCAAAGTTTTCACTTTGAAGAAATTCAAGAGAGTTTCCATCCTTTACAATACCAACTCCATTTTCTGTTTTATAAAAGAGACCGGCATTTTCAGAATAGAAAATTTCTTTTATATCCTCTCTTGGATGCTCATAAACAATTTGAAATTTTCCATTTTTGTATTCTTTAACCTGTTTCCCTAAGCTAATAAACAAATGTTCTCCTTTACCGCTTAAGGCATTAATTTTTTCATTAATAGAAAGAATTTTTTCAAAGCCTTTATTAAGGGGTTTTAAAATATATATTTCATACTTTTTGGTTTTAGAATTATATGATAATGAATATAATGAATCATCACCTTTAAATAATCTGGAATCTAAATTGGGAAGTTTTGTAACCACTTTTAGTTTTGCTATAGGAAGTATATCATTAATATTTTTTTCTAATTCAAGATAGCCAAGATTTTTACCATCAGAAAAAAGAAGAACTCCGTTGTCAAGACATAGTATATCCTTTAAGGGTTCTCTTGTTTTGACAACATAATTTTTTATTGGATTTATTATCAGATTCTCTCCGTAAAGAAGTATGGGTTCATTTTTGTTGTCTATTATGAAACGGATTTTGTGGGTTATCTCTGATGTAGGTTTTTTTTCGGGGAGTAAAATCCATTTTATTTTTACTACCGAAGTTTCTGGAAGTATTAAAAGAGTCTTAGGAATTATTCCGCTTTCAGCAGAATAAAGAACATTAGCAACAGCAAAGTATAAAGCTATTACAAAAAATATTAGTTTTTTCATTTTTGTTAAATAAATTCTAATATCTAAGAACTCCTTTTTACAATATATCTTGCTATCTCTCTCAATGGTTCTGCCTTTTGGTCAAAATTTTCAATTGCCTTTAAAGCATTATCAATTAATTCCTTAGCCTTTTGTTTTGATTTTTGAATTCCATAAACTCTTGGATAGGTCATTTTTCCTTTTTTTTCATCAGATCCCTTCGGTTTACCTAACTGTTCGGTGGTGCCCTCAATATCAAGAATATCATCAACTATTTGAAAAGCAAGACCTATACTTAATCCATAGGTTTCTATTCTCGTTATTTGTTCATCATTTGCATCAGCGAGAATTGCTCCTGATTTAACAGATGCAGAAATTAATTTTGCTGTTTTATTTAAATGAATAAATTCAACGATTTCTTTATCAGGCTCTTTTCCTTCAGAGATTAGATCATAGGCTTGTCCTCCTACCATTCCGTAAACACCTGCTGAATAGGCTATTTCTGAGATTACTTTCAAGAGACTTAGGGGATTGACATCTGCATAATTTGGATTAGATAGAATTCTAAATGCTTCTGTTAAAAGTCCATCTCCTGCAAGGATTGCAATAGCTTCGCCAAATACTTTATGATTTGTTGGTTTGCCACGCCTTAGGTCATCATTGTCCATTGAAGGAAGGTCATCGTGAATTAATGAATAAGTATGAATAAACTCTATCGCAGTGGCATAGGCAGTTATATCCTGGGTTCCTCCGCAGGTTTCATAGGAAGATATGCAAAGAATTGATCTGAGTCTTTTACCTCCAGCTGTTAAAGAATACATTACAGATTCATGTAGCACAGATGGAAAAATCGGAGGATTAAAATATGAATTTATGAACTGCTCTATTCTACCTTTCTTTTCTTTTATATATCTTTTTAGATCAAAATTCATTTAATTACTCCCACTCAATGGTTCCAGGTGGTTTTGATGTTATATCATAAACAACACGGTTAACCCCTTTTACTTCATTGATTATTCTCAGAGAAAGCCTTTCAAGCACATCATATGGAAGCCTTGCCCAGTCTGCTGTCATTCCGTCAGCACTCAGTACTGCTCTTATTGCAATTACATGCTCATATGTTCTTTCATCTCCCATTACTCCAACTGTTTTGATCGAGGGTAAAACTGCAAAAGCCTGCCATAAATCATTATAAAGTCCTGCTTTTTTAATTTCCTCAAGCACTATCCTGTCGGCATGTCTTAATATTTCAAGTTTTTCCTGAGTGACTTCTCCAATGCATCTTATGGCAAGACCTGGTCCTGGAAAGGGATGTCTCCACAGTATTTCTTTAGGAATTCCAAGTTCCCTGCCAAGCTCTCTTACCTCATCTTTGAAAAGCTCCCTTAAAGGTTCAATGAGTTTTAGTTTCATTCTTTTAAGTAATCCACCAACATTGTGATGACTTTTTATGGTTGCAGATGGACCTTTAAATGAAACGCTTTCAATAACATCAGGATAAAGAGTTCCCTGAGCCAAAAATTTAACTCCTTCAATTTTTTTTGCTTCCTCTTCAAAAATTTTTATGAACTCACCACCTATTATTTTTCTTTTTCTTTCAGGATCCTTAACTCCTTTAAGTCTTCTAAGGAATCTTTCTGAGGCATCAACAACCTTCAGGTTTATATGAAAATTATTTCTCAACATCTGTTCTACTTTTCTACATTCCTCTGTTCTCAGCAAGCCATTGTCAACAAGAATGCATGTAAGAGCGTCTCCAACAGCTCTGTGAACAAGCACAGCAGTTACAGTAGAGTCCACTCCTCCACTTACACCACATACAACCTTATGTCCTGCTACTTTATTTTTAATATCTTGAACAGCCTTATCCACAAAAGAATGCATATCCCATGATGGAGAACATCCGCATATTTTAAAAACAAAATTAGTGAGAATCTTTCTTCCTTCCTGAGTGTGAACAACCTCAGGATGAAACTGTAATGCATATATTTTTCTGGTTCTGTCAGCCATTGCTGCATAGGGAGAGTTTTCAGTATGAGCAAGCCTTATAAAGCCCTGAGGCATTTCTGTAATTTTGTCAGCATGACTCATCCAGACAACAGACTCAGATGATAAATCAGCGAAAAGGTCTGAAAAATCATCAATGCATAAAATTGTTTTTCCATATTCCCTTTTTTCTGCAGGAGTAACCTTGCCACCCAGAAGATGAGCAATTAGCTGCATTCCATAGCATATTCCAAGAACAGGCACTCCAAGATTGAATATCTCTCTTTCTATTAAAGGTGCTCCCTCCTCAAAAACACTTGATGGACCACCTGAAAGAATAATCCCTGCTGGTTTTCTTTTTTTTATCTCAGAAAAGGAGACATTGCATGGAAGAATTTCAGAGTAAACCTTAAACTCTCTTATTCTTCTGGCTATAAGCTGGGTGTACTGCGAGCCGAAATCAACAACTATTATCTCCTGCATCTCACTCTTCAATCCAGTAATTTGGAGACTCTTTTGTGATTGTTACATCATGGACATGACTTTCACGTAACCCCGCAAATGTGATTTTAACAAATTTTGCTTTTGCTCTTAATTCTTCAAGTGTTCTGCATCCACAATAACCCATTCCTGATTTAAGACCACCAACCAGTTGATGAACACTTTTTGAAAGAGGTCCCCTGTAAGGAACTCTTCCTTCAACTCCTTCAGGAACAAGTTTTTCAGTTGACAATGCCTCCTGTCTGTACCTGTCAGAAGAGCCTCCCTGCATAGCACCAATTGAGCCCATTCCTCTGTATGTTTTATAACTTCTTCCCTGATAAAGAATAACCTCTCCGGGAGCTTCATCTGTGCCTGCAAAAAGACTTCCTATCATTACACAGTGAGCACCTGCTGCCAATGCCTTTGTAATATCACCTGAATATTTGATTCCACCATCCGCAATCAAAGGAATTTTATGTTTTGAAGTAACCTGATAACAATTTATTATTGCTGTAAGCTGAGGAACTCCTGCTCCGGCAATAATTCTTGTTGTGCATATTGAACCAGGTCCTATGCCCACCTTAACTGCATCTGCACCTGCCTGAATGAGTTCTTCAGCAGCTTCCTGAGTTGCTATATTCCCTGCAACAATGTCTATATCAAACCTTCTTTTTAACTCTTTCAATGTTTCTATGACAGCCTTACTGTGTCCATGAGCCGTATCAATAACTATTGCATCAACTCCAGCCCTGACAAGAAGTTCTGCTCTGTAAATGGCAGGCTCTCCAACTCCAACAGCTGCTGCCACACGGAGTCTTCCCAGATGATCCTTGCATGCATTGGGATATTTTTTTCTTTTTTCAATGTCTTTTATTGTTATCAAACCTCTTAAATTAAAATTTTCATCCACAATCGGAAGTTTTTCTATTTTATATTTATGAAGAGTCTCCTGGGCTTCTTCAAGTGAGGTGCCTACAGGAGCTGTTATTAGCTTTTCCTTTGTCATTACATCTTCAACTTTCTTTGTAAAATCTGTTTCAAATCTCAGGTCTCTATTTGTTATTATTCCAACGAGCTTTCCATTTACTGTAACTGGAACGCCTGAAATCCTGTATCTTTCCATTAATGCCAGTGCCTTAGAAATCGGAGCAGATGGTTCAATTGTGATTGGATCAACAATCATTCCACTTTCAGATTTTTTAACCTTATCAACCTCTGATGCCTGCTTTTCAGGAGACATATTCCTGTGGATTACTCCTATGCCACCTTCTCTTGCAATAGCAATTGCAAGATTTGCCTCTGTTACTGTATCCATTGCAGCACTGACAATTGGAATATTCAGTTTAATATTGGGAGTAAAATAGGTAGATACATCAACTTCTGCTGGAACAACATCTGATTTTGAGGGAACAAGCAAAACATCATCAAAGGTCAATCCTAAAGAAATTTCACTGTCTTTCATTTATTGCTCTCCTAAAGGTTTATTTCCAAATTATATCAGTTTTGCTATAATTTATCTTAGATGCGCCTGTAGCTCAGGGGACAGAGCGTGGGGCTCCGGACCCCAAGGACGGAGGTTCAAATCCTCTCAGGCGCATTAAACTTCTTTCAGCAGATGCCCGAGTTTCTGCTTTTTAGTTTTTAAATAACAGAGATTTTTCTCATTTGGTTTTATTTCAATTGGAACTCTTTCAACAACCTTGAGCCCGTATCCTTCAAGTCCAACAATTTTTCTTGGATTGTTTGTCATGAGTCTCATTTTTCTCACTCCTATGTCAACAAGAATTTGTGCTCCAATTCCATAATCCCTTAAATCAGGTTTAAAACCAAGTTTTATATTTGCCTCCACAGTATCAAATCCCTTTTCCTGCAATTCATAAGCCCTGAGTTTATTCAGTAACCCTATACCTCTACCTTCCTGTCTCATGTAAAGAAGCACACCTTTTTCTGCCTCCTGTATCATCTCAAGTGCTCTATGAAGCTGAGGGCCACAATCACATCTTTTTGATAAAAACACATCTCCTGTAAGGCATTCAGAGTGAACCCTGACAAGAACCTCATCAGATGGTTTTATTTCTCCTTTAATTAATGCCAGATGAACCTTTTCATCAATTAAAGTTGTATATGCAATAGCTTTGAATTCACCGTAATGTGTTGGCAATGAAACAGTTGCAACCCTTTTTATAAGTGTTTCATTTCTCATTCTGTAACGGATTAAATCCTTTATTGTGGCAATCTTTAATTTATGTTTTCTGGCAAATTCCATAAGCTGAGGGACCCTTGCCATTGTTCCATCATCATTCATAATTTCACATATAACACCTGCTGGATAGCATCCTGCAAGACGTGCAAGATCTACAGCGCCTTCTGTATGTCCTGCTCTTTTTAAAACTCCTCCCCTTTGCGCCTTCAATGGAAATACATGACCTGGTTTTATAAGATCTTCAGGCTTTGTCTCTGGATTGATGGCTGTAAGAATTGTTACTGCTCTATCATGTGCTGATATTCCTGTGGTAACTCCCTTCCTTGCTTCAATTGATACAGTAAAGGCTGTTTGATGCGGTGATTCATTTAAATCAACCATCAGTGGAAGTTTCAGCTCTTCAACTCTTTCAGGAGTTAAAGCAAGACAGATAAGTCCCCGTGCGTATTTTGCCATGAAATTTATTGCTCCAGGTGTTACCTTATCTGCAGCTATAACAAGATCTCCTTCATTTTCCCTGTCCTCATCATCAACAAGTATTATCATCTTGCCCTGAGATATATCTTCCAGAACTTCTTCTATGGTATTAAACTTAAACTCTTCTTTTGAGGTGGTCAATTTTGCCTCCTAATTTGAAATTATTTTTTAATATATCAAAAATTGAGTAGTTTTTCCAAAAATTAGTAATATATTTTATGTCTGTTTATTTAAAGCTTTCAGACAGGGAGTTTAAAGATAAAGTTGAACAATCCTTTAATATAATCAAAAACTGCGCTCTGTGTCCGAGAAAATGCGGGGTTGATAGAACTTCTGGTGAAAAAGGAGCATGTAAGGTTCTTGATAAACCCTATGTTTCAAGCTGGGGACCGCATTTTGGTGAGGAGTCTCCTCTTGTTGGAAGATATGGCTCTGGAACTATATTTTTCGGATACTGTAACCTCGCCTGTGTTTACTGTCAGAACTGGACAATAAGTCATCTCGGCGAAGGAGAAGAAATCTCCTTTGATGACCTTGCAGCGGTTATGATCTTTCTTCAGAATTCAGGCTGTCACAATATAAATCTTGTTACACCAACTCATCAGGTGCCTCAGATACTTAAATCCCTTTATATTGCTCGTGAAAATGGTTTGAAACTACCAATTGTTTATAACTCAGGGGGTTATGAAGCTCTTGAAACATTGAAAATCCTTGATGGAATAATTGATATTTATATGCCTGACTTCAAGTATGCTGATGAGAAATTTGCTGAAAAATATTCAAAAATAAGAAACTATCCACAAGTTGCAAAACAGTCTCTTAAGGAGATGTACAAACAGGTTGGAGATCTTATTATAAATGAGGATGGAATAGCCTTAAGGGGGCTGCTTGTCAGACATCTTGTTCTTCCTAATAATATTGCAGGAACTGAAGAAGTTGTAAAATTCATAGCAGAAGAAATATCAAAAAATACATATATTAACATTATGGATCAGTACAGACCCTGCTGGCACGCAAATGAATATCCCGAGCTTAACAGAAGAATTACAAAAAATGAGTTTGAAGAAGCAATAAATGTTGCTATCAAATATGGGCTTACAAGAATTGACTGTCTAATGTATTCAAAGAGACACTACCTCTGGGGTTAAGGTGTCAAGTTTAAGAAGCATTATTGTTGCTTTTCCATAAAGCCACCCACATGCCTCTCCCGGGTTTAGAATCAATGTATTGCCTATCTTACGAATATCAACCTCATGCATATGCCCGTAAACTACAATATCAAAATTACCTGATTTAGCAAGGGAGTCAATCATCTGGGGTTCATGCATTAGAACTATTCTTTTGTTTTTGATATCAATCTCTCTTATTTGATTTTGAATTCTATCTCCATACATCTTCTTCAAAAGCAGTTTATCCCCATCATTGTTTCCAAAAACTCCATAGAACTCACCATCAAAATCCTTGAAAACCCTCCAGGTAAATGGAGATACAAAATCTCCTGCATGAAGTATAACTTTTACATTGTTTTCTTTAAAAATTTTTAAAGCCTTCCTTATATTGTCCATGTGGTCATGTGTGTCAGAGATTATCCCTATTACCATTTTCTTCCTCCAGATTTATTAGAATTTTACCAAAAGGTCTTTCCTGATAGGCTTTAATAACCCTGAGCCTTAACAACTCCAGTAATGCAAGAAATGTAACTATAATTTCAATTTTTAAGGCACTGGGTTTAAATAGTTCATCAAAAACAATTGATTTTTTTATTTTCAATAAATCAAGAATTTGCCCAATTTTATCCTCAATCTTAATATATTCTTTCGGAATATATATTTCTGGTTCTGATGTTTCAAGAAGTTTTTTAAATGCTGTTAGGAGATCAAATATGCTGAGTTCCTGAAGAATGAATTCTTCCTCCTTTGAAGTTTTTCTTGGAAAAGCCAGTGACCATACTTGGTATCTCTCTTTTAGAATCTGTGAAGCTTCTTTAAACTTCTGATATTCTATCAATTTTTCCACAAGCTCCTGTCTCGGGTCTTCTTCCTCAAATTGTTCCTGTTTTGGAAGTAACATTCTTGATTTGATATAAATTAAGGTGGCTGCCATGAGAAGAAAATCTGAAGCTATATTAAGATCAACTTCTTTCATAAGTTCAATATATTCAAGATACTGTTTTGTAATAAGAGCAATTGGAATATCATAAATATCTATTTTATTCAGCTTAATTAAATGAAGAAGTAAATCCAGAGGGCCTTCAAATATCGGCAGAACAACTTCAACTGTCATCTTTCTTAAAAATTTTTTTCATTTTTAATATTTTAGCATATATGGAAGTACTAACTCTTTATTTTTAGTTGTATAATAATTCTATGCTTGATAAAAAATATCTACTTCCAGAGGAAGCCCTTAAAATCTTGTTTGAAAAAATTGCTTTCAGAAACCTTCCACCAGAAACTGTTCTGATTGAAGAAGCCTATGGAAGAGTAACATATGAAGATATTATTTCACCTGAAGACCTTCCAGGTTTTGACCGCTCAACTGTTGATGGGTTTGCTGTAAAATCATCTGATACATTCGGTGCAAGAGAAAGCTCTCCTGTTTATCTTACTGTAAAGGGAGAAATTCCGATGGGAAAAATTCCTGAATTTTCTCTTTCTCAGGGTGAGACTGCATTTATTTCAACTGGAGGTATGCTTCCTGATGGAGCAGACTCTGTTGTTATGATTGAACATGTAAATATTATCTCTGAAAATTTGATTGAGGTTTTAAGAGCTACTTCACCTGGCGAAAATGTGATATTTAAAGATGAGGATGCAAAAAAAGGAGAAACTATAATAAAGGCTGGACATAAACTTAAACCTCAGGATATAGGAACACTTGCTGGAGTTGGAATAACTGAGGTAAAAGTTATTAAAAAACCTGTTGTTTCAATAATTCTTACAGGAGATGAGATAATCCCGCATACACAGAAAGTTATTCAGGGCAAGGTAAGGGATGTAAACTCATTTACTCTTGCTGGATTAGTCATTCACAGCGGAGCTATTCCTTTAAAATTTGGTATTGTAAGGGATGAATATGAAGATATAAAGGAAGCTGTCCATAAAGCTTACAGTTTAAGCGATATTATTTTAATTACAGGTGGAACTTCCGCTGGAGTTAAGGATTTGACTGCAAAGGTAATAAATGAACTTGGTTCTCCAGGAGTGGTTTTTCACGGTGCATCAATAAAACCTGGTAAACCTATAATTGGAGGAGTCTGTAATGGAAAACCTGTTTTTGGACTTCCCGGGCATCCTGTCGCTGTTTATATATGTTTTGAACTCTTTGTTAAACCGGTCATTGAACGGATGCTTGGCTTAACGGATAAAATATTTAAAAAATTTATAAAAGCAAAAATCTCACGAAGTATTCATTCTCAGGCAGGAAGACAGGATTTTATAAGAGTTTCCCTTGAAGAAAAAAATGGGTTTCTATGGGCAAACCCTCTTTTAAGCAAATCAGGACTAATAATGAGTCTTGCAAAAGCTGATGGAATTATTCATATATCTGCAGATCTGCTTGGTATTGAAGAAGGTGAAGAGGTTAATGTTGAGATCATAGATTAAAACTGTGTTGTCCAACTGATTGATTCCTTGTACGGTATTGGATGTCTTCCTAAAATTTTCTGGATTGGCAAAGCATCACCGAAACATCCACAGGTATTGTCTTTCCACATCATTTTGAACTTTTCTGGGGCAAAAAACTCGAGGGCTGATTTAGGAAATGGTATAAATATAACCTGTTTCCCATATTGTTTAACAAAATCACTGATAATTTTTCTTAAACTTACTTTTTCATCTCCGCATAGTTCAAAAATACCACAATCATCATATTCAATAGCCTTCAGAAAGCATTCTGCCACATCTCTTACATCAACAGGCTGAAAGTAGTAATTGCGAATGTCAGGAAAGAACAATAAGGGAATTTTCTTCAAAATTGGTTTTAATTTTGCAAAAAGTAGCTGTTCAGGACCCAGAATAAATGAAGGGCGAAGTATTACATAAGGAATTCCTGTTTTAATAAGTTCTTTTTCAGCCTTAAGTTTTGTAATATGATACAGGGAAGGTGCATTTTCATTAACTCCAAGAGCACTCATATGTATTACTTTTTCAGGTTGAACCCCCTTTAAAGCTTCATATAAAGATTTTGAATACTCATAATGAACCCTTTTAAATGTGATATTTTTGGCTTTTTTCTCACTAATAATTCCGATTAAGTGGATTACATAGTGAGGTCTGACATCGTTTAAAATTTTTATTAGCCCTTCTTTACTGTTAAAATCTTCAAGATTATGGATTTTTAACTTCTGTCCAAACAGCGCCCTTGCTTTTTGAGGATTTCTTACAATTAAATGAACATCATAGCCTTTTTGAAGAGCCAGAGCTACAACATATCTTCCTACAAAACCTGTTGCACCTGTAATAAGTAGTTTTATCATAATTAAAATAAAAGGGGAGGGCTTGAGCCCTCCCTGAGTTTACTCAATCTGAAGCTTTTTTTCCTTCTTCTTTGCTTCCTCAGTTTTTGGTATTCTTATCTCAAGCACTCCGTTTTCAAATTTTGCCTTTGCTTTCTCTGTCTGAACATCCACAGGAAGTCTAAATGTTCTTGAAAATGAGCCATAAGAACGCTCATACCTGTAATAGTCTTTTTTCTCTACCTTTTCCTCTTTCTTTTTTTCTCCAGAAATTGTTATATAATCATCGGTAACCTTGACCTCAATGTCTTCTTTATTTATTCCCGGAAGTTCTGCCTTAACAACCAAATCATCGCCTTCCTCATAGATATCCACTGCAGGAGATATCACTTCTGTTTCTGCTCTCAGTCTCGGCATGATTGAACCGAACAGTGAAAATGGTCTCCTCATAATCTCATCAAAAAACCTTTCAATCTCCTCAAAGGGAGAAAGAATTGATGGTTCAGATCTTACTACATCTTTTGTTTCTTTTCTTGTCATAGCTCTCACCTCCTATATTATTTTTGATATTATTTAACTAAAATATAACATCATAAATTCAGTTTTGTCAAGTCATTTTATAAAACACTTTTACATAAATTATATCAAAGTAATTTTACCAGAACTTTCCTCAGAAACTTCACCGATTACTGTTGCTGATTTTACTCCGAGTGATTTCAATTCTGAAATGAGTTTTTCTGACTTTTCTTTGGAAACAGAAATAAGAAGCCCTCCTGATGTCTGAGGGTCAGAAAGAATATCAAGAATTATAGGGTCTGTATCACCTATGTTAACTAATCTGGAACAGTAATTTACATTTCTTTTCCCGCCTGCAGGCACTATTCCCATTGAAGCAAAATCATATACTTTTGGCAAAAGAGGAACCATGTTTTTAAATATTTTTATTGTTACTTTGCTTGCTCTTGCCATTTCAAGAGTATGCCCTATAAGTCCGAATCCTGTGATATCAGTGCATGCATTTACTCCAATATTCATCATAATCTCTGATGCTGTTTTGTTAAGCTCAGCCATTGTTTTGGTAAGAATCTGTGTTGTTTCAGAATCAAGAAGTTTTCCTTTAAGTGCCGTGGACAGGATTCCTGTTCCAATTGGCTTTGTGAGAACAAGAATATCTCCTGCTTTTGCTCCTTTATTTGTAACAAATCTTTCAGGATGGACAATTCCTGTAACTGCAACTCCATATTTTATTTCAGGGTCTTCAACACTGTGACCCCCAATCATCAATGCTCCTGCTTCATTGAGTTTGTCAGTGCCACCTTTTAAAATTTCTTTTAGAATATTTTTATCCATATCATTTATGGGAAAGCAGACAATATTAAGAGCAAGGAGAGGTTTTGCGCCTGCTGCATAGATATCACTCAATGCATTTGCAACAGCAATCTGTCCAAAATCATAGGGGCTGTCAACAATCGGAGTAAAAAAATCAACACTCTGCACAACTGCAAGGTCATCCCGGAGACGATAAACAGCTGCATCAGACCAGTTTTCAGAACCAACAAGAAGTCGAGGATCAGATGGCACCGGCATGTATTTCAATATTTCTTCAAGGTCACCCGGACCAATTTTTGCAGCTCAACCTGCTGCTTTAACTTTTTCTGTAAGCATGTTACCTCCTTGCAGTTATAATCAATTCTATCACAAAAATTGCCATTTCACATAATTATCTGATAACATTAATAAATGAGACTGTGGAAGCCTCTTCTTGTTGTTTTCCTTTTGTATTTTTGTTTTATCGCAGTTTATGTAACAATAGTTCTTACTAAACCTGTAAGAATTCAGAAAGACATAGAGGTCTATGTACCAAAAGGAGTAAGTTTTTCCTCAATAGCTTCCATTTTTAAGGAAAAAGGAATTATCACAGATGAACAGGTATTTATAATAACAGGTAAAATCCTCGGGATAGAAAAAAAGGCAAGGGCTGGTTATTATCTGATTACCAGAGACATGACAGGTATTGATGTGATAAAAAAACTTCTTGAAGGCAGGGTAATTGAATATATACTTACTGTTGTTGAAGGAGACAGTCTTTATGAAATTGCTGACAAACTTGGAAATATAAATCCTCGGTTTCAAGATGATATATGGAAGTTTGCCTATAATAGAGAATTTTTAGAATCTTTGAATATACAATCTCCAAGTTTAGAAGGTTATCTGTTTCCCTCTACATATCATATTCCAAAGGGGATGAATATTGAAGAAATTTTAACAATGATGGTTAAAAAGTTCTGGCAGGTATATAATGAAAAACTTATGAAAAAGACGGAAGAAATGGGATGGACTGTTAATAAGCTTTTAACTCTTGCTTCAATAATTGAAAAGGAGGCTAAAGTAGATGATGAAAAGCCTCTAATTTCAGCTGTTTACCACAACAGATTAAAACTCGGGATGCCACTTCAGGCAGACCCTACAGCAATTTATGGAATTAAAAGGTTTAAGGATGGTGTTACAAAAAAGGATTTAAAAAATAAAACACCTTACAATACTTATATAATTAGAGGTCTTCCACCAGGACCAATTGCATCACCGGGTTTAAAATCAATTCTTGCAGCACTTTATCCTGCAAAGGTTTCATATCTTTATTTTGTCTCTCGTGGTGATGGAACCCATGAATTTTCCTCTAATTATAAAGCACATATATCAGCCATAAACCAGATAAGGGAAAATAAAGTTGATTAAACCTGAAAGAAAAAAAACAAGAAGAATTTATATTGGTAATGTTCCTATAGGAGATGGCGCACCTGTGGCTGTGCAGTCAATGACAAAGACAGATACAAGAAATATCAAAGCAACTGTAAGACAGATAAAACAGCTTGAAAATGCAGGCTGTGAAATAATAAGAGTTGCTGTACCTGATATGGATGCAGCAAAAGCTCTTGGAGAAATAAAAAAGAGAATAAAAATTCCTTTAATCGCAGATATACACTTTAATTACAGATTAGCAGTTGAGGCTATCAAACAGGGAATTGATGGATTAAGAATAAACCCTGGAAACATTGGTGCAAAATGGAAGATAAATGAAGTTGTAAACACAGCAAAAGATAAAAAAATTCCAATCCGAATAGGAGTTAATGCAGGCTCGTTACCGAAGGATTTAGTTGAAAAATATGGTTATCCAGCCCCTGAAGCAATGGTTGAAGCTGCTGAAAGACATATTGAAATTCTTGAAGAACTCGGTTTTTATAATATTAAAGTTTCTCTAAAGGCATCTGATGTCATGACAACAGTTGAAGCATACAGGCTTTTCAGTAGCAAGCATGACTATCCGCTTCATATCGGGATTACTGAAACAGGACCTGTACCTGAAGGAGTTGTAAAAAGCTCAATTGGAATCGGGCTTCTTCTACTTGAAGGTATCGGAGATACAATAAGAGTATCTCTGACAGCTCCTCCTGTTAAGGAGGTTCATGTTGCATATGAGATTCTTAGAGCAACAGGATTGAGAGAATTCGGGATTGAAATAATAAGCTGTCCTACCTGTGGAAGGTGTGAGGTTAACATTCTGAAAATGGTAAAACAGGTAAAAAAAGCTCTGAAGGATATTAAAGAACCTATGAAAGTAGCTGTTATGGGATGTTCTGTAAATGGACCCGGAGAGGCGAAACAGGCAGACTTTGGAATAGCAGGTGGAAGGGGGCAGGGGGTTGTTTTTGCAAAAGGAAGGATTGTAAAAACCGTGAAAGAAAATGATCTTGTCTCTTCATTGATAAAAGAGATAAAACCTAAAATTGCCATTAGGCATATAAAAAAGTGAGCCTCCTTTTTGTGGATTTTAGTTTTAAGGGTGATATAAAATATCACCCAATAGATGAAAAA
>Ga0185342_1000801_pt1 | contig 14606 bp, 14 predicted proteins | sample ConPoolayeEmetaG_FD_128045 | JGI IMG/M metagenome (GOLD analysis project Ga0185342, IMG submission 128045) | Hot spring microbial mat communities from California, USA to study Microbial Dark Matter (Phase II) - Cone Pool mat layer E metaG... ...
TTTATCGCCTGGGGAGTCACCAATTCAGGAGCGGATGTCCAGGATGTTTATGTGGAAAAGATAAACGATGTCGGGGATGCCTACCTGGATCCAGACGGCTGGAAGCCTCTGCGCAAGACAGAAGAGGAGATTCGGGTGCGGGGGGAGAAAAATCCGGTCAGCCTGGAGGTCCTCTGGACGAGCCGCGGTCCCGTTCTCACCGAGGCGGCGGGGGTAAAAGGAGTCCCTTTGTCCTTGCGCTGGACTGTCCATGATGGTGGAAGGGTTTTTGAAGCTCTTTATTGCCTCAACAAGGCGAGAAATTGGTCAGAATTCGGCGAGGCTCTTAAACTCTGGGATACGCCCTCTCAAAATTTTGTCTATGCCGATGTCCAGGGGAATATCGGCTATTACCTTAGCGGGAGGATTCCTGTACGCAAAAAAACAGCGGCTCTCTTTCCCGTGCCAGCTTGGAGAGCTGAAAATCAGTGGCAGGGTTTCCTGGCCGAAGAAGAGAAGCCAAACATTCTCAACCCGGCCCCGGGTTACATCGTCACGGCCAATCACAAAATCGTGCCCGAGGATTTTCCCTACTACGTCAGTTGCGACTTTGACCTTCCCTTTCGAGCTAAGCGGATTGAAGAATTGATTCTCAGCCATGACCGGCACTCGGTCGAATCCTTCTGCCGCATCCAGAACGATGTTGTTTCCAAGCAAGCTGAGTTTTTCTTGCCCTACCTGCGGCGGCTTCAGCCAGATGAGGCCAAAGCCCGGCAAGCTCAAGCTCTTCTTGCAGGGTGGAACGGCGAGATGAAGTCCGGGCCAGAAGCCGCTCTTTTCTCCGCCTTTATGGATATTCTGTATGAAGAAGTTTTTGGGGATGAGCTGGGCGAAGATGTCCGCAACTTTCGGCGTTTTTTCAGACGCAAAGAGGCCGGTCTCTTTCGCTTGTTAACCAAGCCGGACATGGCCTGGTATGACAACACGAAGACAAGCCGGCGCGAAGAGCGAGACGATATCTTCGCCGTGAGTTTGAAGAGGGCGGTTGAATGGCTGGAGAAAAAGCAGGGGTCGCCGGAAAAGTGGGACTGGGCTCGTTTACACGCCATCCGCTTTTTTCACGCCCTCGGTCGGGTTTTCCTCTTCCGTTTTTTTAACCGCGGTCCTTATCCTCTGGACGGCGATATTTTCACCATTCGGGCTTCGTTCGGTCATGGTATCGACGGAAATTTCGCCACTTCCCACGGTGCCTCCTACCGCCAGGTTATCGACCTGGCCGATTTTCGAAAATCCGTCTGGGTTCTTTCCTCCGGCCAGAGCGGTCATTTCCTCAGCCACCGTTATGCTGACCAGATTCCCCTCTGGGTTCGAGGCGAATATTACCCTATGTTGTTTGCTCCTGAGGATATCGAGGCGAATGCTTCAGCTATCCTTCATTTCCGGCCAAAAGCCGCCAAGCAATAAGCCGCCCGAGACAGATTTAAAGTAGGGAAGAAAACACAGCCTTTCCTTGGCCGAGGGGGGAAGCTTTCTGGATGGCGGCGTGGGTAAAAGCCGAAGCGAGTTCACAGGCCTTGGGCAAAGGATAGCCTTTCACCAAGAAGCAGAGAAGGCTGGCCGAAAGAAAGCACCCCGTCCCGTGGACGTCCTTTCTGATTCTCGCTTTTTCAAAGAAATAGAAACGCTTGCCGTCATAAAGAAGGTCGGTCGCTCCCCGGCGGAGATGGCCTCCTTTGATGAAGCACGGCGCTTCGACAAGGTCAACAATTTTCCGGGCCGCTTCTTTCATGTCAGCAGGGCTACGGACTTCTTGGCCAGTCATTAGAGAAGCTTCCCTGAGGTTGGGCGTGAGCACAGAAATTTTTCCTTTTAGATGGGCAAGGAAGAAAGGGATGGCGCCTTTTTCCAGGAGCCAGAGGCCAGAGCTGGCCTGAAAAACAGGGTCGATGACAATGGGAATCCGCCGGTGCGACGTCAAGATTCGACTGACGATGGGGATGTTCTTACGATAACCAAGCATCCCGGTCTTGATGCCAGCGAATGAAAAATCGCGGCGGAGAATCTGGTACTGGAGGAGGAGGAACCGGGGCGGCGGGGCATAGAAGGAATGGACCCGTCTCGTGTTTTGAGCCGTGACCGCTGTCAGGACTCCCGCTCCCCCAAACCCTACCTTACGGAATACCGCCAAGTCCAGAAGAAGGCCAGCACCGGAGGAAGGGTCGTAGCCGGCGATAGAGAGAAGAACCTTGGTTGGCGGGGGCTTTAGACGGGCCATTTTGGAAGAGCTATCCTTTCTTTGCGCCATTGAAAAAATATGCTAACATACAATAGGTTCGAATGAAAGCAAGAGTTCATGTTTTCGTTTCTGGCCGCGTGCAGGGAGTTTTTTTTCGCGATTATACCCGCCGCTGGGCTTTGAGCTTGGGGCTGACCGGGTGGGTCAAGAATCTATGGGATGGCCGAGTCGAGGTGGTTGCTGAAGGGGAAGAGGAAGGAATCCAGGCCCTCCTCGCCCGCCTCAGGGAGGGACCGCCGGGTGCCCGCGTCGACAACGTCGCTGTCACATGGGAGGAATATAAAGCGGAATTTTCTGATTTCCGGATTGCTTGGTCCTAATCAGAAATATCATTCCTGTGGTTTTTTCTTGCGGCGAGGAATTTTTTCCGGCAGGCCTCCGAGCAGAAAAAATAGTCCTTTCCGTTGAGCTTTTCCTGAAGAGCGTCTTCCTGCGGCAGATAGGTATTGCACACTTCGTCCTTGACCATGATGCCCGATGGCTGGCGGGGGGAAGGACGAGGTTGCGACCAGCGTTTGGGCAGGAAAAGAAAGCGGAGGACAAGATAGATGATGTAGGCAAGAAAAATGTAGAGAATGAACCTGAAGAAGCCGCTCATCGCCCCCTGAATGTAGCGGAATCGCCCTCTTCTGTCAAACCTGGGTCTGGGGTCAGCGCATCGGTGACAATTCTGCCTAAAGATTTTTGTGCCCAAATGGCATTTACACTCATCTTCGGTGATTTAGGGGATAAAGCAGTATTACGGGGAAAAGTAAAAATTCGCAAGTGCGGAAGGAGATTGGTAACGAGTGCTATGTGACGGACCCCCGAGGTGTAAGTAGCGTATCTGACCCAGCATAAAAAGGAAACAAATATCCCTCCCCGGGTTATGATTGGTCTCGAGGGGAGATCCGAGAAAACTCCCTTGATTCTCTGGGGCTCAAAAAGTATGATAGAAAAAAATTGATAAAAAAGGAGAGGCGATGGATTTCTTATTTACCGAAGAGCAAAAATTATTGAAAGACACGGTCCGCAATTTTGCCCAGAAGGAAATCCAGCCGCTGGTCAGAGAGAGTGACGAGAAAGGCGAGTGGCCAGAAATCCTGACGACGAAGCTCGCCGGCATGGGACTTCTCGGGATCATCATTCCCCCCGAGTATGGCGGCACCGGTTATTCCAACCTGGACTATGTCATCATCCTCGAGGAGCTGTCCAAGGTTGACCCTTCGGTTGGGCTTGTTGTGGCCGCACACAATTCTTTGTGCTCCAACCACATCAATGTTTTTGGGACAGAGGCCCAGAAGAAAAAGTACCTGACTCGACTCGCTGCAGGGAAAACGCTCGGCGCCTGGGGGTTGACTGAGCCGGGAGCGGGCTCGGATGCGGCCGCTCTGAGGAGCCGGGCTGTAAGGAAGGGCGACCGCTGGCTGCTCAACGGCTCCAAGCTTTTCATTACTAACGGTTCTCTGGCTGAAATTTGCGTCGTCATGGCCGTGACCGACCCGAGCAAGGGTAAGAACGGCATATCGGCTTTTATTTTGGAGAAGGGAATGCCGGGCTTCCGCGTTGGGAAGAAGGAGGATAAACTGGGCATCCGAGCCGCTGACACGGCCGAGCTCATTTTTGAAGATGTTGAGGTGCCCGCCGACAACCTGCTGGGGCAAGAAGGAGAAGGCTACCGAGCAGCGATGGCTATCCTGGATGGCGGGCGAGTCAGCATTGCCGGATTTTCTCTGGGTATAGCCGCTGGCGCCTTGGAAACAAGCCTCAAGTATGCCAAGGAAAGAGTCCAGTTCGACCAACCCATCGCCAACTTCCAGGCCATCCAGTGGATGCTGGCCGACGGTTTCACGGAGCTGGAAGCGGCGAGGCTGCTCACTTACCGGGCGGCCTGTCTCGAGGACCAGGGGAAGAAAATCCCCAAGGAATCGGCCATGGCCAAGCTTTTTGCGTCTGAACTCGCTGTCCGAGCTTCCTCCGTGGCTGTCCAGATTTTTGGCGGCTACGGTTTTACGAAAGACTATCCGGTCGAAAAGTTCTACCGTGATGCGAAGCTGGCCACGATCGGCGAGGGAACATCAGAAATCCAGCGGTGGATTATCGCCCAGAAGGTTCTTGCCGAATACTAAGGGTCGTTGCCGAGAGCCATCGATGGATTTGCTGAAGGGAATTCGAAAGGGTAATCCAAGGGCCATCGCCCGGGCTATTTCGCTTGTCGAGAATAACGGAGCGCGAGCTCAATCCCTGCTGCGGCGGGTGTTCGCCTGTCGGCGGGACGCGCTCGTGCTGGGAATCACTGGAGCACCGGGCACAGGAAAGAGCACCCTTGTCGACCAGATGATTGGCTGGCTCAGGGCGGCAGGGAAATCCGTTGGTGTTGTTGCCGTCGACCCTTCAAGCCCGTTTACAGGCGGGGCAATCCTGGGGGACCGGGTCCGGATGATGCGGCACAGCGTCGACGAGGCAGTTTTCATTCGCAGCATGGCCACCCGGGGTCATCTCGGCGGGTTGGCTAAGGCGACAGGAGAAGCCATCGCCATCTTTGAAGCTGCGGGAAAAGAATATGTCCTCGTCGAGACCGTTGGCGTCGGTCAGGATGAGGTGGAAGTGGTGAAGCTGGCCGATTTGGTCCTCGTTGTCTTGACCCCTGGCGCAGGTGATGATATCCAGACTTTCAAGGCTGGGATCATGGAGATCGCCGATATTTTTGTCCTCAACAAGGCAGATTCCCCGGGCATGGAAAAGATGGAAAAACAGCTTCGAGCGATGCTCGAGCTGGGTTTCCCTGAGCGGGAACCTCCGCCAGTCCTCAAGACAATCGCCACCAAAGGGAAAGGGGTGGCAAGCCTGATGGAGGAGGTCGAGCGGCTGGCCAGGAAAAAGGACCGGAATTTTCAAGAGAAGAGGCGGCGAAGGCTTCTCGCTTGGATGCTCAAGGACGTCCTGCGGGAAAAGATCTTTCGATTGATAAGCCAGGATATTTCTGACGCTGAAATCGAAGACCTTGCCCTCAAGATTTATCGTCGGGAAACCGACCCTTACACGGAGGCAGACCGGCTTCTCCTTCGTCTGAAAAGGAAGTAATGACCCGAAATTGCCGATCAAAGCACCCGACGGGTCCTGTCGTGGCTCACCCCCGGCGCCCCCGAGCGGTTATCTTGTTCATAATCAGTCAAGAAGATGGGTGGCATCAAACGCTCGGGTCGGCGGGGGGCCCCCGAACCACGCCACCCCTCGGGTGCACTCGGTATCGTGATAATTTGTTACAAGATCAAGGACTTTAGCTTGATGCTAATTCTCTATCGGCAAATTTGAGTGATGATTGAAGGGAGGGGAGGATGAAGGTTAAGGGAATCCATCATATCGGGGTCGCCGTTAAGAATTTGGAAGAAAGTCTCGCTCGGTGGCAGAGCCTGTTTGCCGTTGAAGCTGGCTCACTTGAGGAGATTCCCGAAAGAGGAGCAAGGCTGACTCATCTTGCCTTTGGCCAAGGGCCAAGTCTCGAGCTGGTTTCCCCGCTCGGTAGCGACTCGCCCGTGGCTCGGTTTCTCGAGAAGAGAGGGGAAGGAATTCACCATCTAACCTTGGAGGTCGAAAACCTCGAGAGCGTGATGGAGTGGCTTAAAGGAGCTGGTCTCACGTTCACCGACGAGAAACCTCGACGCGGGGCGGGGGGAAGCCTCGTCGCTTTCGTCCACCCTCAAAGCTTAAACGGAGTTCTCCTCGAGCTCAGAGAAGAGAAGCATGGGTCTTAAATTGGCCGGGAATTTTCTTATCGGCGTGGGTGTGGGCCTCGTCCTCCTGGGCATCCTGCTCAAGCTGGGGCTCAACCTCAGGTGGTTGGGAAAGCTTCCTGGCGATATCCTCATCCGTCGGGAAAATTTCACTTTCTATTTTCCCCTGGCGACGAGCCTTCTTCTGAGTTTCCTCCTCAGTTTGATTCTTTTCCTTATCCTGCGTTTCGGGGGCAGGCGGTAGTCTTAGCTCTGGCTGAGGGCCAGCACCCAACGGGCAAAAGTCCGTGCTTCTTCCAGGTCTTGGGCTGTGGGGTGCCGGATTGCCGAAGCGGCCATATCGGCCCAAGCTTCGTGCTCGGGGGATCGTCTCAGGGCTTCCAGCGCTTGGTGGGAAACTTTGCCCCGGCACGAAAAAGTGGCCACGACCTTCGTCTGGGAGGCAGTGACGGCTGCATGTTCGATCGCTTCGCGGGAAAGCCGGCTTCCCGTTAGAGACCCATGGGTTGAGAAGAGGGCGATTTTCTTCCCGGGTGGGATCCGCTTCAGGAATTTTTCGACCTGCGGGGGGACGCTGTGCGAATGAACAGGGAAGCCAACGAATATTAGGTCGTAACCGGCCATATCATCCACTTCTCCAATGGGCAGGATGACTTTGGGGTCGGGGAGGTTCTCGAATATGGCCTCAGCTACCTGCCTTGTGTTTCCGGTCAGGCTGAAATAAGTGACCAGGCTTTTCGGCATGGCGCTATTTTTCCATAAATGACATCAAAATTCCAGCCTCAGGCACGGGGGAGGCGCATGGTGATTGAGGTGCCCTGCTCGACCTCGCTCTCGACCTGGATTGACCCACCATGGTCTTCGACGATTTTCTTGGCGATGGGAAGGCCAAGGCCTGTTCCGACCTCCTTGGTCGAGAAATAGGGGTCGAATATCCTTGCCAGGACCTCCTTGTTCATGCCTGGGCCTGAATCTCTCACCTGAAGGATGAGGCTATCCGGAGTGGCTGAGAGTCGAACCTCGACCATTCCCTTCCCGGCCAGAGCCTCAATCGCATTGACGAAGATGTTTCGGAATGCGATTTTGAGCTTGGACTTGTCTCCAAGAAGCGTAAAGGGTTCCCCGACGTAGGTTTCGCGGAACTTGATCTTTTCGGCCAGCATTTTCCGGTACGGAGAGACGACCTCTTCGACCACTGCCTTGAGGTCGAGAGGCTCTTTTTTGAGGCTGGTCACACGGGAAAGCTCAAGGAACTCCTGGGCAATTCGCCGGAGGTTCTCCACTTCGGTGGTGATGTAGGAGACCGATTCCTTGATGGCTTGGTCAAAGTTCTCCCGCCGGTCTTCATACACGCGCAGCAAATGCTCGGCCGAGAGCTGGATGGGCGTGAGGGGATTCTTGATCTCGTGGGCAATCCGCTGGGCCATCTCCGTCCAAGCTGCTTTCTTGCTCAAGTCAGCGATCTCTTGCTGATGCCGCTTGAGGCTCTTGATCATAGCGTTGAAGCCGTCAATAAGGCTCTTCATCTCGTCGTGCGAGGTGTGGTCGATGGTGATATCCAGGTTGCCCAGGCTGACTTCGCGGGTCCCGGCGAGAAGCTTCTGGACAGGCGAGATGATCATCCGGCCGATCCCTCGCGCAAAAAGGAGGACGAGTGAAATGAAGAAGACGCTGACAAAAACGAGAAATTCAAAAAGCTCTTCGGTGGCGCGAGAGATTTCCTCCTGCTCGAACGGAAAAGGCAAGGAGATGAGGAAACGGGATTGAGAGATGGTGTAGGGAATCGTCAAGCTCTGGAAGGAGTAGCGACCGATTTTTTGTCGCTGGGTGTAGAAGGGCCTGTTTTCATGCCAGATGCGGTGGTAGGTCTCGCCGTCGATGAGCTCGGGAAGGAGGCCCCAATCGTAGAATTCTCGCCGACTGGAAGAAACAAGGCGGCCGTTGCTGTAAAGGCTGACATCGTTGGTGATGGCTGAGCTGATCCAGAGGACCAAATCATCTGTCGGGGCGATCAGAGTTGTTCTTTCTTCCTCTTGGAGAAAAGCGAAATCCTGCATGACGTTGCGGGCAAAATTGGCGTGGATTTCTGCTTTCTCGAGGAATCGCTGGGAAAAAAGGCGACTGAAGAAATTATGGGAGAATAAGCTGAAAAGGAAGAGCGAAGCGACGGTGATAGTCACGAAAGCGGCATAGACACGGCTCGAAAAGGACCAGAGGAGCTTTCCCCAAACGCTCCCCCCCGCCGCCATCGCCTTGACAAGATAGAAAACAAGAAACAGGCCCGCATAGAAGAAAAAGAGCTTGAGGAAAGCCACGGCGAGGACGAAGAAATTCGGACGGGGAGCAAAAAACGAATGGATGCGTCCGTCGAGCTCAAAATAGAAAGCCTCGTAGAACTTGTTTCTGTCTCTAAAACCTCCCCAAAGGGAATGGGGGGGACGAGCCAACTCGTCCAGGACATCCGCCGGAATTCCCGATGAAATCCGGTGGGGGTTGAAGACCATTTTTCCTTTGCTATCAAAGATGGCAAAGCCAAATTCTTCTTGATGGAGAGAGGGTAGGGAGCTGACTTTGAGCAATTCGAAGTAGGGGTTGGCCGAGTAAAGAAAGGGCAGCATCTCCGGCTCCACGGCGAGGTAGAGGATGGTGCGTCCGAGATAGCGGCTGTTGGCAAACCAGTCCTTGTAGCCAAGGATGAACTCCCTTTCTTTGCCGAGCGAAGGAATGCGGAGCCGGGACACAGACCAGGCGGGGCTGATGGGGAAGTCCACGTCCGGCCGAAAGAGCTGGGGGATGTTGAGCGAAAAGCGAGACAGGATCTCGCCTTCGGGGTTGAGGATTTCCAGGGTTGAATACCAGTTAAATTTTGCCACCGGGGTGCTTTCCCAGAGAGAGCGAGCCAAAGGGCTGGAAGCCTCATTTTCCAGACAGGCCAGGATCGATTCGCTCCTCGCTTCCAAGGTCGGAATGGATTCCCGAACGAGAAAGTCGGCCCAGTTCTCTTGGGAGCTGATGGTGCTGGGAAGAAAATCCTGAAGGAGAGAGCGTAACCGGAAGTTCGACTCGACGCGGAGAAGGGCTGAGTTGAAGAGGGCGGCCAGGGCGAGGCCAGCCAAGACCACTTCTTTTTTTCTCGAGAGGAGCGGTCGTCGAGCCAGAAGGAAAAGGAAAATGAGCGCCGCGAGCTCGATGAGGATAACTGTCCCACCCTTTCTCTCCAGGAAGGAGCGGCCGAGAATAAGAAAAAGGAAGAGAGCCATGGACGGCCAGGGGTCGGAGAGGAGTCGAGCTTGAAATCGGAAAATGAGCCAAAGGAGAAGCGAGAAGGACAGGAGGAGGAAGACGACGCTCAAATGAATAAGGACGAATGAAAAATCCAGCTGAAAGCGGAGAAGGTTCAAATTGGAATGGAAGACAAGCCGGAAGAGGATTTGCTCGTAGATAGAAAGAAGGACGACCGCCCCCATCAGAGCAAGGACAGTCAAGAGCCAGGCCAAAGCAAGAGAACGGGGGACGGCTTTTTTCTTATCGAGAGAGGGAATGGCCGATTGAACACAGAGGCAGAGCAAGAAAAAGAAGAAAGAAGTCAGAAAGATATCAGCCGGAGATTTGGTCAACCCGCCCACCGAAAGGAACCCGGCTGGAGCAGGCGAAAAGATGGCCATGGCTTGGACTTTTTCCAAGTAGCTGAGTTGCAAGAGGATTAGTCTCAAGCCCACAAGAGCCAGGACAAAGAGTAGAACAGCCCAGGGCTGGGTTGTTTCTCGGAAAAAATAAAGGCGGGTCAAGAAAAGAAGGAGGAGGCTCAGCGAAAGCATCGACAAGATGGTGGAAGCCAGAACAAGGGTTTCCCGGATCACAGATCGCCAGGCGTTGAGGGATGGGGAGCTTAAATTGACCGTCGCGACAATTTCCCGGCGGCTATTCCGGATAGGGAAGAAAATGGTCAAGATTTCACTCCGGACGCGAGGCTGTCCGATGTATTCGTCCTTGTGCCGAGCGAAGATCTTTTCAAAACCGGATACGTCTTCCCGGAAATCCCAATAATCGACATGACAGTTTCTCCCCTGGGCTGGCTTGAGGAAATGATATTCCTCGAGATAGGGGGCTTTAAGAGGTGGCTGGAAGGCCAGGAGTCGGCAAAGGACGACATATTCAGACCGTCGGATTCGGCGAGCAGCCACCCAGTAGACAGAGGCCTTATTCCGGACAATCAGGGGGGAGAGGGCGGTGGTGGGCAAGAAATCAACGACATTGCCTCGCCAGACAGCGAGCTCTCCTTCTTCATCGTAGTAGGCCAAGCCCTCGATTTCCGGGTTGAGGTCAGTTTTCTCAAGGAGCTCAAAAATCTTGTTTTTTTCACTGGGAAAGGCGGACCGCTCAAGCCCTTGAAGCTTGAGGGCCAGACGGTTCTCCAGAGCAGCGAATTCTTTCCTGATCGCGCTGGCCTGTTGCCTTAAGGAATGGAGGCTTTTTTCATAATAGTTGCCGGCGACCAAGGCAGGCAGGAAGAAGGAAAGGACATAGCAAAGAAGGGAGAGACAAGCCCCAACCGAGAAGCCAAGGAGGAGCCTGTGCCGGCCAAGGGGACATTTGGGGGTCATAAAAGTTTCTGGGCTTTGAGTTCGGCGATTCGCCAGTTCAAACCGGGCGGATGGCTATCCGCAGTCAAATAAAAGAAGATAAGGAAAACGTATTGATCGTTGTTCCGGTTGTTCTTGAAGGACCAGCGGGATTTGAAGATGGAGCTTTTCCCCCTCGTCAAGGGGATGGATTCCTTGTCGATAAAGAATTCGAAAGTCGTGTAGGTGGAAAAAATTCTTCGGAAGAGGAAATAAGCTTGATCTGCCGAGACGTGGTCAGAGAAGGAAAGGGGTTCAGGGAGGGAGATGTAGAGGCGCTGCTGCGAAGTCAAGAGGGGATGGAGAAGTCTGGCATCATTTTGGAAAAAAGCACGTTCGATGTCCTTGATGGTTTGAGAAAAGAAAGCCAGACTGAGAAGCAATGGAAGGATAGCGACCTGGGCCATTAATTCAATATTAGCACAGGTTTTTTTGAGAGGGCAAGAAGCCCGTCTAGCCTTTCGGCTTTAACGGAGATAACCTAGGGAAAAGAGGAGATTTTTCCAGAATTCTCGGCTGGCAGCCAGGTTTAGCCTTCTTTTTTCTCTTCTTCTTTTTTCTCTTCGGCTTTGGCTTCTTCTTCGAGTTTCTTTGTTCTGATAGCGTCCTTGATGCTGCTGATGCCGGCGATCAGAGCGATCAAGCCACCAAAAAAGAGGATAGGCGGGATGCAGCCGAAAACGAGTTCATAGAATTCTCGCCACCAGACAAAAATCACCAGCACGATGCCGCCGGCCATGGCGATAAGACCACCGACGATCGCCAGGTACTTTCCCATAAGCACACCTCCTCTTTTAATTTGTCGAGGCGCATTATAGCAAAATTCAGATGGCCTCGCAATAATTTTTTTATGAAAGCAAGCATCTTTCATTCTGTGATGAGGATGGGTCCTGCCAGGCGTATCCCCATCCATCCTCCCGTCACCACCTCTCCATCAGAGTTTTATTATGGTCACGCGGAAAAACATGCTTCCTTCATGAAATAGACTGAAGTTAGTACTTTGGGTAGAATAATTTAGCGAAAGGAGAGACCATGCCCATTTTAAAGCCAGCGGCAAGGATAGTTTTATGGCTTGCCTGTCTTTCCTTCCTGACCGCCGAGGGGCAAGAAGAAAAAATTCCCGGGCCGTTCTTTGTTGGCGGGATCGGAGTTGAAGCGGGCAAGTCAGCCTCAGGGTACCTCAAAGTTCCGGAGAAGGATGGTGTCGGAACGAGTATCCCGGTCACACTCATCCACGGAGCCAAGGAAGGAAGATGCTTGGCCTTTGTTGCCGGAGTTCATGGATATGAATATCCGCCCATCCTGGCTCTCTATCGCCTCAAGGAAATGGTCAATCCCCAGCAGCTGGCGGGAAAGCTTATTCTCGTTCACATCGCCAACTTACCCGCTTTCCAGAAAAGGACCATCTATTACAATCCCTTCGACTGGAAAAACCTCAACCGTGTTTTTCCCGGGCATCCGGAAGGGACACTTTGTCAGCGGATTGCCCATGTCCTGACCGAAGAGGTCATCAAGAAATGCGATGCCCTCGTTGACCTCCACTGCGGCGACGGCAACGAGGCCCTCATTCCTTACACTTACTGGATGACATCAGAGAACGAGGACCTCAATGAAATGACTCGACAGATGGCCCTTGCTTTTGGCATCAGCCCGATCATCATCGACGATACACGCTCCAAAGATTTGGCCGATGCCCGATACTTGGGCAACACAGCCATTCTCCTGGGCAAGCCGGCCATCACGACAGAATCTGGATATCTGGGCAAAACCGATGAGGCGTCCGTTCGCCGCAACCTGACCGGTGTCCTCAACATCATGAAGCTTTTCGGCCTTCTCGAGGGAAAACCCGATTTTTTGGGCGAACCCGTCTGGATCGACCGCTATGAAGTGGTCTATTCCAAAACAGATGGTCTCTTTTTCCCTCGCTTCGACAGAGGGGCCTATGTCCAAAGGGGACAGGTCATCGGTATCACGACTGATTATCTTGGCAATGTCAAGGAAGAGCTTCGCTCGCCCTTCAGCGGGTTGATTCTCTACATCATCCACACCCCGCCGACGAGTGTGGGTGAGCCGCTCTTCGAAGTGGGTAGAATCAGGATGGAAGAGGAGGCCCATCGCTCCTCTCCTCCATTTCCAATCGCGAGGCAGCCTTGAAGGATATCCGAGCCGTAATTTTTGACCTCGATGGGACAGTGGTCGATGCCCCTTACGATTGGAGGGAAATCCGGAATCAAATGGGTGTCTCCGGCCTACCTATCCTGAGTTACCTCGAGGGGCTTGAGGAGCCGGCCAAGTCTCGCCAGATGCGCCTGCTCGATAAGTTCGAGAAAGAAGCAACGAAGAAGGCCAAACTCAAGCCCGGAATGAAAAAATTCCATCTTTTCTTGAAAAAGCAGGGTCTTCAGATAGCCCTGGTGACAAACAATTCACGACCGAATGTTGAATTTCTGCGCCGCAAGTTTGGGCTTCGATTCGACGCGGTGCTGACGAGGGAAAGTGGCCTGTGGAAGCCTTCGGGGGCTCCCTTTCGGGAGGTCATGGCCCAGCTCGGAGTTCAGCCGGAGCAATGTGCGGTCATCGGGGATTCCCTTTATGACCTCAAAGCGGGTCAGGAGGCCGGAATTAAAAACATCTTCATCCTCTGGGAGAGAAAGGGAGTAAGCGCTCCTGAGGGAGCCGAAATTTTCTCTTCTGTCAGCGCGCTTCAGAGGAGATTCGTCGAACTGCTCGGCGTCAAAAAACCTAAGGTGCTTGCTCGAGCAGGCCAACCGAAAAAGAGGAGCCGAGTTCCCAGGGAGGAAGAGAAAAGGAGCTGATAAGGCCGCACCATCTGAGCCGATAATGTTTTGCTACTTCTCAACTCTGATGGCTTCTTTACTCGTTTTATCGCGTATGCTATAAAAGGGCCTTCCAAGAGACGAAAAGGAGAAGGAATGAGCGAGGCGACCCTGCTCGTCCTGGCGGCCGGCCTGGGCCAGCGGTATGGGGGGCTCAAGCAGCTTGATCCTGTGGGTCCGGCGGGTGAGACCTTGCTCGATTATTCTCTTTATGATGCCTGCCGGGCCGGCTTTAGCCGGGCTGTATTTGTCATCCGTCGGGAAATGGAGGCTGCTTTTTGGGACACTGTCGGTGATTACTGGGAAAAACGGTTAGCCGTCCAGGTTGTTTTTCAGGAGATCAAGGCCGCCCTGCCACCCTCGTTTCGAATCCCTTCCGAGCGTGAAAAGCCGTGGGGAACTGCTCATGCGGTGCTCGTCTGCCAGGATGTTGTTACCACTCCCTTTTCCGTGATCAACGCTGACGACTTTTATGGGCCCTCAGCTTACCAAGCTGTATATGCCTGGCTTCAGAAAGGAGCAAAACTTTCGGGCGACCAGGAAGAATATTGTTTCGTCGGCTATAGCCTCGCCGGCACTCTCTCTGAATTTGGAGCTGTTTCCCGAGCCGTTTGTTCTCTGGATGAGATGGGAATCCTGAAGGGCATCGAGGAAATGGTCAGCATCGAAAAACAGGGCCAAGTGATTCGAGCCCGTCGGGGGAAGGGAGAATGGATCTCCATGACAGGGGAAGAGATTGTCTCCCTTAACCTGTGGGGATTCGGCCCATCCGTTTTTTCGCTTCTCACCGAGCATTTCTCTCTCTTCCTCGAGCAATCAGGACAGGACCCGACGGCCGAGTTTTTTTTGCCCTCAGCCATCAATGATTTCATCCAGCGGGGGCAGGCGCGCGTCCACTATCTTCCGGCGCGGGAGAACTGGTTTGGGGTCACGTATCCCTCAGACTTGGCTCTGGCCCGCGCCCGGATCAAAGAGCTCATCGCTCGCGGCCTCTATCCCGAAAATATCAGACCATGAGGATGGAAGACATCAAACCCGCTGACCTGGCTGGAATTTTCTGCGAATTTGCCATAGACGGCGAGTTTGCCCAAAGCCATTATCTCAAGGTCGGGCATATCAACGATACATTCTTGGTTGAAGCGGAGGGCAAGGGAGGGAA
>Ga0185342_1000803_pt1 | contig 14582 bp, 12 predicted proteins | sample ConPoolayeEmetaG_FD_128045 | JGI IMG/M metagenome (GOLD analysis project Ga0185342, IMG submission 128045) | Hot spring microbial mat communities from California, USA to study Microbial Dark Matter (Phase II) - Cone Pool mat layer E metaG... ...
CTACAGCTCCCGCGAAGACCTGGAGCGGAAGACCCAGGCCTTCCTGGAGTTTGAGAACCACTGCGTGAACCGGATAACCCTCCAGACTCCCTATGAGCGATTCGGCGTCCCACCAAACGCCTCTTGGTTTGAGGGGTTCGTAGAAGCGTTTAAATTAAAGGACATCCTACCAATTAACAGCAAGGGGTGACAAATGTCCCTAACTTCTACAGTGGCAGGTGTATGAGTGATAGGAGTCGCTACTTTTTTGGTTAGGTTTTCCTTTTAGGGGCTTATGGCAGTTTTAGTTGTATGGTTCTACTTGTGCATTGGATTTGGCATGTTCGACAGTTTCCCTCGCATCCCTGAATGGGTGTAAATTGCTGTTCCTTGTTACGCTTTACTGGGGGGAACCGGAATCCCTCACAAATTTTTCCTATCCATAACTGGTCCATGTCCTCCATACAGAGGCCATAGGTGGTTTTCTTTTTTGACTTCAGAATTAGGTCTCTTATGAGTTTGAGTTTGGGGTGGCGGTACTCCTCCAAGCTTATTCGGTAGCCTCGAAAAACTCTTCCCTTCTGGTAGAAGAGCTCTCTATATTTATCCACTAATTCTTTCAACTCGTTTTCTTTGAACCATAATTCCAAGTATTGGAAGTGGCTCTGCGAGGAGATTTTGAGACCCACATAGCTTCCAATGATGTGGTCCACCCCTATGTCTAATGCTGTTTGCGACAATTCAGTAATGTTTTGGTCGGAATCAGTTATGTAGGGAAGTAGGGGGTCTTCCCGAAGCACTGTGAAGACTCCCCAATCCTTAGCCCTTCTGAGATTCTCCATTCTAATATTCGGAGGTGGAGCGTTGGGCTCAATCATGTTGGCAAGGTCCTTGTTGAGGGTAGTTAGAGAAACCTGTACTGCAAAGAAGGGATAATCCTGTGTGATTTCAAATATTTTTTCAGGAATTTTCCCCTTGGTCACTATATAGAATGGAATCCTTTTCTCCACAAAGAATTGGGAGAGTTCAATAGTCATACTGGTTAACTCGGGAGAAGCAAGGGGATCGCTAACTGGAGAGACATAAATGGGTTTTACGACTCTAGCCCGATTTATGAAGGATTTAACTTGGTCCACGATGCCTGAGCGGATGAAGTAGGAGCCGTGAGGGGGGCTTGGCCACATGGCTCGGGCATAACAGTAAACACATTCGTGGGGGCATCCGTCTGAAAGGTTGAGTGAGAATCGGCTTCTTAGACACTCCATGTTTGCAGTCTTGAGAGCTGGGCTTTTCAACCGCCTATATGCCGAAATGACGGGTATTCTTCTCCTGCTCCTCCAGAAATTGAAGTAGCACTCCTTATGTTGAGCGAAACCGACCTGGCCAGATTTGACTGGCTTCTTTAGTTTTTCTCCGCAAACGGAACACTTTTCAGGTATTAAGCGCCACACCCAGCTCAAAAAATCACCTTTAATATCAACTATCATTGGAAACTTAAAATGGTTAACCCACAAAACGAAATTTTCGGAGAAAGGAAGGATAATTTGTTCCTATTCGAATATTTTTTAAATTAGAAATGGGGAAGAATTGTAAGGTATTTAGGAATTCTTTTATACTAATTCGGTGGAATATTTTAATCATAAATGAAAAAAATGTGTTTGGTGAGAAGTAATGCCAAGAACTGGTCTCAGTGCCAATTTGGTGGGGTTAATTTTCACTATTCTAATGGGCTTTGGATTACTCGTTCCATTGTTAAATATTCAGCAGACCATATTTGGTACTCAGATTTCTATGCCAATGTGGCTAGGTGAACTTGAGAACCTCCTCTGCATCATTGGCACCATTATTGCCCTAATCGGTGTCCTTCTCTCCCTTGCAGCTAAAGAGTATGCAATAAGTGGTGGATTAACAGTTTTTGGGGCAAGTGTTACGTTAACTGCTTCGTTCCTATACTTAGTACCTAGAATCGGCGGCAGCACCAATCTCGAATTGTTGAGGGTTCCCTACGCCACTTATTTATATTACTACCAGGGTCAATGGCAGTACACAATTTTGTACAACAACATACCAGTATACCTGAGTTCATTGCAGCTACCATTAGGCCCCATAATAACCTGCATTTCAGCATTTATAGTTGTCATAGTATTTCTCGCAATACTAGGCGGATACTGGAGACGAAGATAAAAACATCCCCCCTTAACTTCAACCCAACCTTTTTTTCTATGAGTTTACTAAGGCCTAATACCCTGTTAAAATAGGCGTTTACCAAATATTCCACAAATCCAAGAGGGATTAACTTTTATTTAGGAGAAAAGCGATATTAAGAAACATCAAGTTTTAGGAGAAGAACTAAATGGGCAAGGAAGAATTTTACCGGTTTCCTGATGGTTTTCTCTGGGGAAGTGCTATCTGCGACTACCAAGCCTTTGGTGGTGCCAGGTGTGATCTTCCTTTGAGGTGGACTGCGAGGCATGTGGAACGCTACCCGGAGGATTTCAAGCTTCTCCTCAAAATGAACCATAATGCTTGGAGAACCTCCATTGAATGGGCAAGAATTGAGCCTGAGGAGGGAAAAATCAGCAAGGACGCCATAAACTTCTACCACAACTATTTCTCCGAGCTCAGAAAAACAGGCCTCAAAACTTGGGTCACCCTCCACCACTTCACTAACCCCAAGTGGATCCACGACCACAATGGCTGGCTTTCCAAAAGGATAGTGAAAAAATTTGCGGAATATGTTGAGCTAGTTATAAAAGAATTTGGGGAATACATCGACTATGCTGTTGTTATAAATGAGCCCCAGATATATGCTCTCAATGCCTATTTGGGAGGGTTAAGCCCTGACAGCGCCTTCCCTCCATTCCACAACGATATGGGGGAAGCTTTAACCTGCGTCAGTAACTTGATTGAGGCTCTAAACGAGAGCTTCGATGTGATACACTCCAACTCTAAAAACGTTAAGGTGGGAATATCCAACTACTGCGGAATATATGTTCCCCAAGACCCAAAAAACGAGGCACATAAAGCATCTGCTGATCTGGCCAACCAAGTTTTGAACTATCAGGTTCTGGATGGAATAAAGGACAAAATGGATTATTGTGGAATCGACTACTATTTCAAATTCTTCATGAAGGAGAACAATATGGTAGCCAACCAGATAGTTTATCCAGAGGGATTAAGGATGCTAGCCACAGATCTCTACAAGAGATATGGAAAACCAGTAACCGTTATTGAAAACGGGTTTCCCACACGGGACAACGACGAGAAAATCAAATTTATGGTTGAGCACCTCAAGGAATATTATGACGCTATAAAGCTGGACAAAGTAAAAGCAATTGGATACAATTGGTGGTGTACGCTACACAGCTACGAGTGGGGTTACAACTATAGACCCTTCTTCGCATTGGTGGACGTTGAAGGCAAAGAAAAGGATGTGGGTGGATACATAGACTTGGTGGGGTCACTCAGGAGGAAGATTACGCCCGCCGGAGAATTCTACGGAAAAATTTGTAAAAATAATGGTTTCTCCAAAAAGGATTACGAGAAATACCACGCCATGAAGAAGCCATTCAAACAGTGGCAAACATTCGGCGAAGAAAAGCCGCCATAAAAATATGTGTATGTTGGATTAGCTAGAAAAAACTATTTTTTTATCTATTCTTTTTGGAGATTTGTTATGAGATTTTATGATTTTGACCCCCAATTGCAGAGGGTTTTTAATGAAGCCTACTCTGATATTCATTCCACTGATTGGAGAAGCTGGCTCAACATATCTTCAAGGGAGGAATACGAGTCCCTAGCATTGAAGCTATCGGGACTGGAGAATGTTGATAATATTTTTGAAAGGATAAAAAGGGAAGTCACATACCCCAAACAACTCTCTGTGGAACCCAACTCTCTTGTGGACTCACATAAGGGTTCAAAGCCTGTGGTGTGTTGTCACACTTCTGGTACATCGGGTGGCACCCTCTCTGATCTCAAATTTTACCACATTTCAGAAGAATTGGCTAAAAGATTGTGGGCTCCTGGAATGCGGGCCATATTTGAAGCTAGTGGGCTGAGCACCGATTCCTCAGCAGTCATATTTGTCCCTAACAGGATAATTGGGGATGGAATGATCAATTTTAACAAAAAAACGTTGATTAAACTTTATTCCTCAGAATTTTCCCAGAGGCTTATGCTCTCCCTAATTAAGCCCAAATCATACCTTCTCTACGAATACAAAAATGCCAACAATCCCCTAGTACTAGAAAAAATGCTCTCCATGAATAAAATATCAATTGTTTCCGCTCCAGCCTCCACCATATTGGGTTGGGCCGACTTGGACAAGCTACGCCAAAGCTTAAAAAATTCACAAAAAACTTTTACCGAAAGTCGAGAGTCTTCTGAACTTACACGCATGATAAATAATTGGGAAGTTGGAGCAGCAGCCGCAGAGTTGCAGAAACTTTTATCAGAGGCCCTTTCTGAAGCCACAATAGTTTTCAGTATTTCCTCAATGACCGAGGGTGAATGGTCCAAGATTCGAAATTTTATGGGTTGGAAGAGGGGCTCTGAAAAATACACCAACCTTTATGTGGGAAGTGAAGTAGGCCCATTTGCTGCAAGTATCGATAGAGATGATTCAGGCTTCCCGTTAAGCGATAGAATGTTGGTGTTTCCCCTATCCATACCTGTTGTTAGGCGCGGTGAAAAAATTGAGCTAATTTCTCGCAGCAGAAAGGGCTTCGGCCAGCTCCTAGTTTCACATCTCCGGGGTTCTGAGCCAATAATAAACATCGATACGGGGGACGTGGTCACCGTTGAAAATCAGCAGGGCCTTCCCAAAATTGGTGGACAAGTTTTACGCGCAGCGTTTCCTCTAAAAGTAGAGTTAAAATTTTCAAGGGAACTCAAAATTCCTCAAGGGAGCAGAGTGTTTGTAGGAGACTATTTTAAAATTAAAAACTTGGAAATAGTTAATCCCCATAGACTTTTTACATGTTTATCCCTAAAATGTGAAGTGAAGGGGAGCCTCTCAGCCATAATAATAGCGGATGCCAATATGCAGCACCTTGTGATGATCCTAACACTGCCTGAAAGTAGCCATTGCGTAGGCATCGATGAAATTAAAAATAAACTTTACCAATGTCCTGGGGGAAAATTTATTAGGCAAGCTATGAAAAGAAAACAGCTCCAACTAGAAACAATCAGCAGTCAACCATTCGAGACAAAAACACCCAGGTTAGAACTCATAAAAAAAGTCAAAAAGGGCGAACTTCCAAAAGGAATTCTAAAAAACTGGCCACTCTACCTAATCACTCCCCCAACAGCTCCAGCCACCTAAGAGCCTCAAATAAAGAAAGGCCCCAAACAGAAATATTCACCTTATTATGCACTTCGAATTTATCGGATAGATTATTTATTTGATTTATTTTTGTGTGTCTTGGCAACTATAATTGGAATAGAGCAGGCACGTCTTAATGATGAAAGAGATACTAAGGAAAATTATAGAACAACAAGAAATTCGCATAGGAGTTTTTATCTGCAATTTAGGTATTAACATTAAGTAGTCATAGACATCAAGGCACTTAAAGAATACGCTGCTAAAATGTTGTTGTAAAGACTCAGGGCTCAATGTGCACCGATGCTAGCGCGAAATTCTGAAGGAAAAATAGATGAATACGGTTTCAACAGGGTGGTTGTAGCAGCCCTCACTAACAAGGCTCATGAGCCATTCTTTAAAGATATAATAGAGGAAGGAAGATTGAACCTGAGACTGCTAGAGTTCGTTAATATTCGCGAACATGATTCATTTGTTCACATGGGCAACCAGAAAAGGCCTGGGATAAGGCAAAGGACCTGTTGAGTGCTGCGGTTTCCCGAGCTGCTTACCTTGAAACAATTGCTACTATGGTTATTCCAGTTGAAAGTAAGGCTCTATTGATTGGCGGAGGGAACGCTGGGATTCAGGCATCGTTGCATCTTGCAAATGATGGGCCAAGTGCGGGAACTTTACATCCATAACTAGTGTTGAGGGCCTTCTATAGGCGTGCGGATAAAGTATTAATTGTGGGGTGACACCCCGAGTGCAACTACGAATATGGAAATCTTAGCGCAAATAGCCTGGTTGACTATTTAAAACAGATGCTGAAAACAATGGAGGTGAGTGAAGAGCATTTAAGGATATAGTTCTGCTCCTCGGCAGGAGGCGTAAAATTTGCGAAAATAGTTGTGGAATTAACCAATGATATCCAAAAAGCTCGGCCCCAATTCGCTAAAAATATTAGTTACAGGCCTGGTAGGGTGAAACTCACAGATAAATCTTATACTGTAAGATAACTACTCCCTAAATGCGAAGGAAGCCAATCATCAAGTATTTTTACCAAGATTTTGGATATTCCCCCTTCAATTATTTTTTAATGTGATTCATACTTCATTCCGGGGATACTCCTAAAAATAACCCTCTTGAATGACACTTGTGCCCGAGTAACAGGTACACTAGGTTAACTATCTAGAACATATTTAAATATGAGGGGTGTAACTATAACGGTTTAATATAAATATTTTTGGAGGGAGATTATTGCCTGGTGAGGCTGCTTGGCGACGTGAAGATGGAAAAACAAAATTTGAGGAAGATGAGAGTGCCTACTCAAAATTGCGTGTCAGTTTTAAGGATTTCATTTTGAGAGTGGGATCACTATCGCTGGCTCCCCCCGGAGTTTTACCCAGCTGCGTTACTTGGTGGATGGAGTGGCAAACAGATAACGTGATTTTTCCCTATTTCGCATCCCCGGACCACGACGTAAATATTGAGAAATGTTGGGCTAGAAACATAACTCTAGATATTAGAGCCCCGCTAGGTGGAGGCACATCGTGGCTTGATAAAGGCTGCCCAATAAATGGAACTGGCTTTCGCAGAGACCACCCCAAGTGTCCTTCGACTCTGGAAGAATTTTACCGAATACTCTACAGTACCTATGTTAGGGATATCGGCAACGAATTCGGAATAAAAACTAGGTTTAAACCCCTAAACGACATAGAAGTCTACTGTGATGACGGAGTATGGAGAAAAATAAGCATAGCCAGTGGCGTGCCCACTCCAACTTACATGGCTGTGGGTGCCGGTATACAAATGACACCTGTTCCCTGGGAGAGAGTAGACGAAGTCATCATTCCACCGCCAGAGAAGTTTGCGGACAAAGAAACGAAAACTATGAGGGACAGATCCACCTATTTAAACGATGCTGTAGGCAGGGAAGTAACATTGGAGGAATTAAGAGAAGTCCTAAAACATTCATGCGAAAAGGCTTTTGGAGTAACCATGGTGGAAACTGAAATTTTTTGGGACAAAGTTCCAATCTACAATGCTGTAAAGGGCATGCTTACTGCTGATACTTGGTTCTGGGACCGTTCCGAAGCCCAAAAATTTAAAGAAACACCAATAATGGGTGATGTAAAGAGGGGTGAGGCCCGAGTCAAAGTACCCCAAGGCCCCTTTGTTAGAGCAGTTGTCTTAACAAAAAGGGATAAGATAATTAATCTACTTATTACCGGTTCTCTACACGCATCTCCACTAATACCGGAATCCCCAATTCACAAGATTGAAAGAGAGATACAAGGAAGCCCAATTAAAAAAGAAGCCGTCAAGGAAAGAGTGGAAAAAGTACTCTGCATGGAAGGACAGGAAATTCCCAATATTACCTCAGAACAATTAGCGGACCTTATTATGAAAGCCTGTGAAATAGCATCCTAATTAAACTAGATAAATGGATGCAGCTTTTAGGAAATATTATCACACATTCTAGTGGTAGTGCTTTCATTTTTGTTTTTTCCCTTTAGGTTCCTCATCTATCTCTTTTTCCAGTACCCATTCTATTTCCTTAGTTATTAATGCTGTTTCTGGATGACCAATTTTATCCCCTATCTTGACGGCTCTCTTGAAACATTCTAGTGCCTTTTTCGGATTCCATAGTCTTTCATAAATTTGGCCCATCTGTTTACAGGCTTGAAACTGCTTGGTCTCATCTTTAGCTTTTCTAGAGATTTTTTCAGCTTCCTTTGCGATTTCTAAAGCTTTATTTAGTTCATTCTTATCCATCAAAAGATTAGATAGAAGGAATAAATTCTCTAAAAGATTAGGCCAATCTCTCAACTTTTTATCAAGATCTATAGCGTTTTTATAACACTGTTCAGCCTTTTCCCACTCCTCATAAAAAGTGTAAACAATTCCCATTTGCCTATAGCACATAGACATCTCAGACTTTAGACCCTTTTCAGTGAAAATTTCTGAAGCCTTTTCGAACCTTCTAAGAGCCCTCTCAAACTCGCCCTGGGCTAAAAGTTTAACTCCACTTAAAAATAGAATCCTAGCAGCGCTCTCCTCAAGCCCAGCCTTAGACGAACTCATCACCCTACGTTCCTTTAATAATATAAGCGCCCAGATACCTTTTTTTAAAATATTCCTAATTAATTTTTAGTGAGAAGAAAAAGACGCCAAAACACTTTTTAGAGATTGAGTTTTATCTGTAGTCTTCTCTTGGTGGGCAGAAAACATCTATGATTAAGGATTCTTCGATTAATTCTGCGGAGTGTTCGATGTTTGGTTTTATATAGTAGCTGTCCCCGGCTCCTAACAGATATTTTTGCTCCCCGATTCTTAAATTAACTTTTCCCTTTACCACATATCCCACCTGCTCGTGGGGATGGGTATGCGCGGGTACTATTGCTCCTTTGCGAAATGTGAATTCTGCCATCAACATTTTTTCTCCAATTGCCAGCGTTTTGCGGATGACGCCTTCAAACATTTCCACAGTTTTTGCCTGTTTTGACCTTACTATCATGTTTTTTACCGCCAAATTTTTTAGATGCTTCTTTTCGAGAGTATTCCTCTTTCGATGCTTTAAAGATAACTTTTTGTCCCTTTTTTTATTTATGTGTCCTTTTTTACTATGAGGGATTGTGTGGATGGGTGTTTGATTGTTCGGGGCATGTTTTCGGTATTATTTTTTTAGAAAAATTTATTACTTGAAACTTGAACCTTTTACTCGTAACCCCTTTGATAATTACCACTATTAATGAGGGCATACCTTTTTAACAGCAGAGTCTCCCCCCTTTTGGGATCTAGATTTGGAGTATGCGATCATCGCAAAGGTTGTTTTGATGTGGAATTTGGAGGTTTATTATTGAAGAATCCTATCAGTATGGAAGTGTTTTTGACATTTTTTAGAGACACCCTACTTACCGAGAAGAGTACAAGTATAGATTCCTTGGTTCACCGGTTGGATCCAAGGGTTAAGTTTCTCTCCATAGTTTCCATAATTTTCTGCGCTGTTACGCTAGAGAATGCAGTGTTCTTGTTGGGTCCCCTTGTTATCCTTATGGTTTTGGTTTTGCTTTCCAGAATTCCTTTAAAATTATATTTGGTGCGGGCATCCTTTATCCCCCTCTTCTCACTAATTATAACATTGCCGATTCCCTTCATAGTTTCCGGAAATCCCCTAACTTTCATTCACGTTTATGGCTATACATATTTGACGGTTTCCTTCGAGGGGCTGTACAGAACCATAGTTTTCGTTTTGCGAGTAGGAGTTGCTTCATGTGCGGCTATTCTCCTTATTTCAACAACCAAATTTTCCAGTTTGGCTGTGGCGCTGAACAAATTGGGTGTACCCGAACTCTTCACCTCGCTTCTTCTGGTTACTTATCGCTACATTTTCCTGTTTGCTGGAGAGGCCCTCTCCATGGTTCAGGCCAGAAACATGAGGAGTTTCGGAAAGGAGAGCATACTCCAAAGAATAAAAGTGGTGGGACAAATGATAGGCTCACTATTCATAAGAGCTTATGAAAGGGGAGAACAAGTATACTATGCTATGCTTTCAAGGGGATACGTGGGAAAAATTGAAAGCCACCACTCACATAAAATGGGAATGAGGGACGCCGCCTTTCTATCTCTAGTATTAGCACTTGTTTTTGGGTTAATCTTTGTGGACATGATCGCATTCAATTTTATGATTTTCAACTACTCCCACTCCACCTACCTAGTAATAGATTTTGTTGTTAAAAAAATGTATATCTTTACCGATTTTACTAGAACCTTCTGGGGGTTTTTGGTTGTCTGAGTTAGCAGTAGATGTGGAAAACCTAAACTATAAGTATCCTGATGGAACTTGGGCCTTGAGGGATGTAAGTTTCAAAGTGCATGCTGGAGAATCAATTCTACTTCTTGGAAAAAGTGGAGTTGGAAAGTCAACTCTGCTCATGAATCTTAACGGTCTCCTCACACCCACGAAGGGTGCCATACACATTTTCGGTAAAAAAGTGGTAGAGAAAAATCTTAGGGAGATAAGGCGGAGAGTGGGCTTCGTTTTTCAGAACCCCGAGAACCAACTATTCTGCCCCACACTCTGGGACGATGTGGCATTTGGACCCATAAATCTGGGCTTCACACAGGAAGAGGTGGAGGAGCGGGTTGAAAAGGCTCTCAAACTCGTCGGACTGGAGGAATATGCCGAGAAGCCTCCTCACCACTTGAGTTTCGGTGAGAAAAGGAGGGCCGCCCTAGCCACTATTCTCTCCATGGAGCCAGACATTCTCCTTCTAGATGAACCTACAGCTAACCTAGATCCCAAAGGTGTAGAGAACATTGTCAGTATACTAGAGGAATTATCTTCTAAGGGAAAAACAATTATTATTGCTACCCATGATGTGGACACTTTGCCCCAAATCACAGATAGAACAATGATAATGTACAATGGAGAAATAAAAGTCGTTGGTTCCACAATAGAAGTTCTCCAGGACTTTGCGACTCTGGAAAAGTATGGCCTAAAATTACCCATAATTGGGCAATTATTTCACAATCTGGAGTCCAACCATAACTTACCGCTTTTTGGTAGTCTTCCAATAACAATTAGCTCGGCGGAGCAGAAAATTTTGGAGTTACTTAATAGGAACGAAAAGTAAAAATAATAAAAAGATAGCTAATTTTTATACATATTCTATTTTAAAATTAAATTATTCTTGTCGAAACAGTTAAATTTATATGCTGACACCCCTAAGCGTATAGTTCAGTAATACTTTTTTTAAAAAAAGTATTACCAAATTGTGTAAAAAAAGGAAAAGTGGAGGATAAAAAATGCACATTCCAGACGGCTATCTAGATCCTACACTGTGTGTGGTCTTCGCAATTATTTCCGCAGTCTTCGTCATCCTAGGTCTTTTCCAAGCAAAAAAGTATCTGGGCACAAAAGCTATCCCTCTTTTCGCAGTGCTTACCGCAGGTGTCTTCGCCTTCCAAATGCTCAACTTCCCAATTGTGGGAGGAACCAGTGGGCACTTGGTTGGTGCCACCCTAGTATCTGTTTTTCTAGGCCCCTTTGGAGCGCTCCTTTCAATGTCTATAATTTTGTTGATACAGGCTTTCGTTTTCGCGGATGGTGGAGTAACAGCTCTTGGAGCCAATATTTTCAATATGGGTTTGATTGGAGGATTTGTGGGTTACTACGTCTATTTGGGGATCAGGAAAATTGTGAAAAAAGGAAACTGGGGCATAAGAATAGGAGCTGCAGTGGGATCCTACCTAGCCATAGTTCTCGCCGCACTTGCCTGTGGACTGCAGATTGGATGGTCCTACACCTTCCCCTACGGAGTACAATACACTGTTCCTGCTATGGTCGGATGGCATCTAATCATTGGAGTCGGTGAAGCCATAATCACCGTAATTGTGATAGAGTACGTCATCAGAGTTAGACCAGACCTATTAGAATTGCCAAAAATAGGCTTTAAACGACTTTTGTCTTGGAGAGCTGAGGAGATGAAAGAAGCTTCAAGCCCAGCTGAGAAGAAGGAAAGTCCAAGAAAGAATTCTAAAAAAGGGTATGGAGGTTGAATAGTTTTGGGTGCGTGGGAAACGGTAAAAAACGTGGCCAAGGAAACTTGGAATCAGAGATGGTTCAGGTGGGGAGTATTCGCAGGATTATTGATAATCGCAGTTTTCCTGCCATTAGCTTCGCGTAACCCAGATGGTTTAGAGAAAGTCTCGGAAGATTTGGCACTCTACAGCGACCTACTAAGTTACGCCACTGGCATCGAGTTTAGTTCACTGTTGCCCATTTACTCATACACCATTACTTACGCCCTCTTCCCCGACTACTACATTCCACAACTCTACCCTCTAATCATCTATGAGCTCTACTATAGTTCCTTCGTCGAAATTCCAGAAATAGTTCTCTACCAATTGGGCGAAGCCCTAAGTAGTGCTGAGTATCTCTCCTCACTACTTGCAGGGATCATTGGCTTCTTCATAACTTTGGGTTCAGCGTGGCTGGTTGGACTTATCCTAAAGAAGAGAGAGCCTTCCACCTAATCAACCTCACCTTTTTTATTACCATATTAACTAGTTTTTTCAGAGCTAACTGTTCCCCTATCTTTTTGGCGAAAACTCTAGAGTTGGAAAAAGAATAAATAGTTTATAACCTATTTTAAGGGTTAAGGTAAACATTGGGGGCATCTATGTGTCTGAGAAAAAGAAGAAGGAGTACTATTATAAAGGAAAAGAAGTAAAGGCTAAGAAGAAGAAAAAGTGATTCCCCACCAACTCAAAATAACTTTTAACGAAAACAAGGAAATAAGGCAAGTGTAAATTCTTCTCTTCACAGAAATTAAAGTTTCAGTTTTCATACACTTGGTAATGGTGTCTGAAAAAGGTTAAGTAGGGCTCCAAACCGAGAAAGAAGGTTAATTTATCCTTTTTCGGAAGACGTTTAAGGTTCAATAAAAATAGGGAATCACCTTTTCCCGACAAGGGGAAACAGGTACCTAGTGAGATCATCCTCCACGATCTATAATCCAAATTGTTTGGGCAAGCCTCCTAAAGTAGGGATTGAATTAATTTTGGGAGGCTCCCACCTTTTTCCACCTATGCAATGTGTCGCTTCCTTTTTTTACACAAATATGTTAAAAAGAAGGGTGTTGAAACCATTTTAGTACGAAGAACAGTTTCTGAAAAAGAGAGGAGCTGCTAATTGTGTGGATTTGGGTGGTTCCAATTCTTTTAAGGTTATTCCGATATGTTTAAATTTTTGGTTTGAATAGTATGAAACTCAAATATTCTGTTAATTCGGGAAGGTGAGATAAGTAAAAACCTCTTACCAAAACTTAAAAACTCTCCAAGTATTAAGGCGAGTAATAAATTCGGCTTTTACCAGCTCGCCTTTGGAGATAGTTGCGGGGTTTCTTCTAGGCCTTTATTTAAGCCTTCTGGTGGAATTTCCTTGGAAAAAGTTGTCGCTCTGGGCATCGAAGAGGTTTACGAAGCTCTTGGAACCACGCCCAATGGGTTGAGTAGTGAGGAAGCTGGCAGAAGACTTGAAATTTATGGGCCCAATTTGTTAGTTGAGAGGAAGCGGGAAGCCACCGCGTACAGGTTTTTTAGGGGTTTTAAAGACTTATTTAGCATTATTCTCCTTTCTGCAAGTTTGCTATCTTTTTTGAGTGGTATGTGGCAGATGAGCCTAGTTATTTTTGTTGTCGTTCTCGTTAACACGGTTTTCGGCGTTTTTCAGGAGTGGCGTGCAGAAAAAGCCATGGAAGCTTTAAGGCATTGGATGCCTGAATATGCCAAAGTTATTCGGGATGGGGAACTCGAAAAAGTTTTAGTGGAGGAACTTGTGCCTGGAGACGTTATAGTTCTGGAGGAGGGTGACCGTGTTCCAGCAGACGCCCGCCTAGTTGAGTCTTTTGATTTATGGACGAATAATGTTCCCTTAACTGGGGAGTCTGAACCGCAGCCTCGAAGCAGTGAGCCCACCACAGTTAGCGGCTCCTCATATTTATATGCTCCGAACATTGTTTTGATGAGTACAAGCGTGGTTAAGGGGAGGGGAAAAGCTGTCGTATTTGCAACTGGAATGAATTCCAAGTTTGGACAGGTTGCAGGTTTAACTTTGGAGATAAAGGATCCACAGAGTCCGCTTCAAAAGGAAATCGCCCTTACCGCTAAGCACATTTTCATCATTGCCATGATTGTGGGAGGCATCTTTTTCCTGATAAGCGTATTTTTACTTGGAGCAGACATTTTGACCAGCACCTTCTTTATGATAGGTGTAATGGTGGCCTGTGTTCCAGAGGCTTTACAGGTAACTGTTTCAAGCACACTTGCCATTAGTGTTATGAAAATGTTGAGGGGGAATATTCTTGTAAAGCGCTTATCTGCGGTTCAAACGTTGGGCAGCGTAACTGTAATAGCTACAGATAAAACTGGGACAATCACTACTGGAGAGATGACTGTTAGGAAAATATGGGTGCCTGACAAAATTGTGGAAATATCGGGAGTAGGATACTCTCCAATTGGTGAGTTTACAGTTGATGGCAGACCTTTAGGTATGGAGGAGGTTGAAGAGACTGAGAAACTCCTTGAAGTCTCTGCACTTTGTAACACTGCGAGGTTGGTTCCTCCCTCTGATAGAAATCCTTCCTGGGGAGTCATTGGGGATACAACCGACGGAGCATTACTGGTCGCAGCTTTGAAGTATGGGTTGAATGTTCAAAACATTCTTGCCCGGAAACCCATCATACACATGATACCCTTCACTTCTGAGAGAAAAATGATGACTACTGTTCATAAG
>Ga0185342_1000804_pt1 | contig 14571 bp, 19 predicted proteins | sample ConPoolayeEmetaG_FD_128045 | JGI IMG/M metagenome (GOLD analysis project Ga0185342, IMG submission 128045) | Hot spring microbial mat communities from California, USA to study Microbial Dark Matter (Phase II) - Cone Pool mat layer E metaG... ...
TTTTCAAAACAATCTTTTTTTTCTCTAACTTTCCCTTTTTCATCAACTCCTTTACATATAACTTCATCATAGTAAGAAGCACCGATAGTTGCAAAGAAATTCCTAATTATACTCTTTGCATTTTCAACAAATTTATCCATTTCACTTGCCTCAACACATATAAATATTCCTTTTTTCTTTTTTGGTTTAAATGTTTTAAAATAATTAATACCAAGCCACTGACACTGAAATCTATCTATCATCATTTTCAATTGGGCAGAAACTGAACCAAAAAAAATCGGAGAGGCAACTATAACTATATCTGCACTTTCAATTTCATCATAAACATTCTGCATATCATCCTTTATTTTACATCTTCCATCTTTTCTTATATTCTCACATTCCTGACATGGAACAAATTTTAATGAATTTAGAAATATTTTTTTTACCTCTGAATCTTTGAATTTGCCCAAAAAATAATCAAGTAATATCTCTGAATTCCCGTTTTTCCTTGGACTACCACATATACCAACTATTTTCATTCTTTCACTTCTTTCATTTCTTCACCACAGCATACTTCTTTTTTTTCAGATTCTTTTCCGCATTTTTCACATTTATATTTTTTCTTTTCTCTCTTCATTCCACAACCACATGACTTGCACATATTTCTCTCCTTTTTAAAATTTTAATTCTATTGAATTTTCCCACAATCCATGAATATTACAGTAAGAAGAAGCGAAAATTTTCCCTTCTTTACTTGTTTTAAATTTTATCTCAACAGTAGGTTCTGTATATATTGAACTTGTATCAGCACCATCAGTTGAAGCGCCATGTGATAAAAATTCATACCTTCCAATATGATATGGGAATTTTTCTCCTTCAGGTAAGAAATAAACATCTATCCAATTAATATGATGGGAAGTTGTATTTGGATGCGGTATTTCTTTTCCAACACTTACAATTACTTTAACTCCTTTTTCTTTATCTTTTTCAACAACCTCAATCACAGGAACATGTTTTTCCTTTTTCCAGTCAGCACTTTGATATAATTCTTTCATATTCACCTCCTGTTTTAAAATTTTTTAAATTTTTCACTCGGTATATTACATACAGGACAGTTTTCCGGTGGGTTTCCAATATGAGTGTATCCACATACAGGACATATATAAATTTCGTCAATTTCTATATCCTTACCATTTTTAACTTTTTCTTTTGCTTCTGAATACAATTTTGAATGAATTTTTTCTGCCTCAATTGCATAATGAATTGACCTGTGCGCATCATTTTCTCCTTGCAAATTAACTACAGCATCAAAAGATGGGTACATTTCCTCAACTTCGTAATTTTCTCCATCTATGGCTGATTGTAAATTTTCCTCAGTGTTTTTTATATATCCAAGAACTTTTGCATGATTTGTTGCATGAACCTGTTCTGCATAAGAAATTGCCCTAAATAATCTTGATACATTTTTAAATCCTTCTTTTTCCGCAACTTCTGCAAATGCAAGATATTTCATATGTGCCATACTTTCTCCACCAAATGCTTCATTTAAAACTTTTTCACTCATCTTTTTCATCTTGCACCTCCTTTTTTACTGTATGTCCTCAAGAATATTTATAAGGTCGTCCTCATGTTCAATTTCATCTTTAAGAATACTAAGAACTATGTAATAAGTAATTGGGTCTTTATCCTTAAGGTATTCTGCAAGATTTTGATAGACATCAATAGCACATTGTTCTCCTTTAATATTTTGTTTTAAAACTGGTATTACTTCTGGGTCAGTTGGTGCATCATATCCACAGTTTGTCAATTTATACCACTCCTCTGGTTTTAAAACAGGAGTTCCACCAAGTTGAATAATTCTATCTGCAAGCATTCCTGCATGTTTTAATTCATCACCTGCATGCTGTGTTAATTCAGCAACAACTTCTTCTCTAAATTTTCCTTTAACAACTTTTGCTCCAATCCAATACTGATAATAGGCAAGCCATTCATCAGAAAGTGCTTTATTTAACTTCTCAATTATTTCACTTACATCTCCTTTTACTATTTTAATACCTTTTCTTTCCATAGACCCCTCCTTTTTATTTTTCCTCCCTTTTACCAAGTTCTTTATCAAAATACATCAATAAATACTCCTTTCCTTCAATCTTTTTAAGTTTTTCAAGTATTATACTTGCCTGTTTTTCCTCTTCTACCTGTTCTGTTATAAACCATTGAAGCATTATCTCTGCTGAATAGTCATTTTTTTCTTTTGCAAGAGAATAAAGATTTTCTATACTTTTTGTAACATTTTTCTCATGTTCAAGTGTCTTTTCAAAAACTTCTACTGGTGAAGAAAAATCAGATGGTGGTTTTTCTATCTCCTGGAATACAACACGCTCTCCCCTATCATTCAAAAATTCATAAATTTTCATTGCATGACCAAATTCTTCCTTTGCCTGGACCTTCATCCAGTGAGCAAAACCTTCAAGATTTATATAATCAAAGTAAGAAGCCATTGAAAGATAAAGATAAGCAGAATACAACTCTTTTTTAATCTGATTATTTAATTCTTCATACAATTTTTTATCCATATTTTCACCTCCCTTCAATTAATTGTTTTTTAAGATTTGATAATTTTACAAAATGTGCCCTTTCCTGCTCTATAATTTTGTCAAGTTGGTTATGCTGTGTTTCAGGAACAAAGCCCTTTGCTTCAAGATAATACATAATTGAATCAAGTTCTCTTCTTATTCCAAAATTTATTGCTTCTATAACATCCTCTTTTTCCATTTCTCTTTCAACTCCTTTGGGAAAAATCAACTCTTCTGCATATGCTTTTAAATAGGCAAAATATTCTCCTGGATAACTTTCTGGTGGTTCATATTTTTCTATTTTAGACAATAATTCTTCAAATACCTTTTTATGCTTTACCTCTTCATCAGCAAGAAAATTAAATAAATCTTTCACTTCTTTATTTTTTGTCTTATTTGCAACTTCCCTGTAAAATTTTTCTCCATTTTCTTCAATTTTTATAGCAAACTGATAAATCTCACTAACATTAAAAAATACAGACATGTTCACCTCCTTTAAATTAAATTTAAATCTTTATGTTTTTGATAAATTTTTTCAGAAAGGTTTTTTATTTTTTCAAAATCATTTTCTTTAGGATACCCCTCAAAAATGACTGGTTCTATTATTTCCACATTCATCCCTTTTATTGTATCTTCAATATATTTTAACATATTTGTTCCCCAAAGGAAAGAACCAATAACTGAAACAAACTTTGTCTTTGGTCTTAAAAGTTTAAACAAATAAGTAGAATAAAAAACAACTGGATGAGGACCAGTCAAAACTGTCGGAGTTCCAATTACAACTGTTGCACAATCCACAAGTGAAATTGCAAGTTCTCCAATATCAGTATATGTTAAATTAAACGGTTTTACTTCAATTCCTTTTTCAATTAAATTTTCCACAAAATAATCAATTGCTTTTTTAATACTCCCATGCATTGAAACATAAGGGATAACAACCTGATTTTTAACATTATCAGAAATCCAGTCATTGTAAGCATCAATAATAACAGTAGGATTATCATAAACAGGACCATGGCTTGGAGCAATTATTTCAATCTTAAAGTTTTTTAGTTTTTCAATATGTTTTTTAATGTGATTTCTAAAAGGCATCATAATTTCTGCATAATATCTTTTTGCTGGCTTATAGAAATCATTTTCACTTGCCAATATTTTACTTATTGCAAGATGTGAACCAAAAAGGTCACAGGAAAATAGAATTTTATTTTTTATTTCATAAGTTAATATTGTTTCCGGCCAATGAACCCATGGTGTATGAATAAATTCAAGTGTCTTTTCCCCTATATTCAGTTTTTCTCCATCTTTTACGGTTATTATTCTATCTTCTGGTATTAAAAGCAAACTCATTAAATATTTCCTCCCTTTTTCACTTACAATTACTTTTGCAGATTTAAATTTCTCAATAATTTTGGGAATTGTTCCTGAATGGTCCTGTTCTGAATGATTTGAAATTATATAATCTAATTTTTCAATTTTAAGTTTTTCTATTGCATTAAATAATTGGTTTTTTGTTCTTGGGTCAGAAGAATCAATTAATACATTTTTTTCGTCTCTTAAAAAATATGAATTATAACTTGTTCCATCAGGCAAAGGAATTAATTCATCAAAAAGACGTCTATCCCAGTCATTTGTAATTATAGCCCAGATATTTTTCTTAATTTCATTAATAACCATTTTTAACCCTCCTGTTTTTCAAACATATCTTTTCCTGCTCCACAAACAGGACATACCCAGTCATCAGGCAATTTTTCAAAAGGAGTTTTCGGCTCAATCCCATTTTCAGGGTCTCCTTTTTCAGGGTCATAAATATAACCACAAACTTTACACACATATTTATCCATTCTGCCCTCCTTTTTTTAAATTATAACCTGCTTTCTTTACAATCATTTCAACTTTTTTATCTTCTAAATCAAAAGGAACATATAATTTTTTATTTTTTAGATTAACATATACAATTATTCCTTCTTTCTTAAATTCATTTTCAATCGTTTTAACACAATGTTCACATTTTATATCAAAAACTTCAAATTCTTTTGTGTTTTTCATTTTCTTCCTAAATTTAAATGTTCTTAAAATTAAAAAAAGTAGTAAAAATGAAGTTAAAATTTTAAACCAGTATGGTAAAAGACGCCTTTTATGAATATGAACCATAGGTATTCCCTGAAATTTCCATAAAAAATCTATAAAAATACCAAAAATCACACTCCATAAAATTATAGAAAATAAATAAATCAAAAAATTCTTCTTCCCAAGTTTTCCCAGTATAAAAGTTAATGTTGCAGAATTTGTTGCAGGTCCTGTAAATAGAAAAATAAGTCCTGCTCCCGGTGTCATTCCCTTTGAAATTAAAGATGAAGCAATTGGAATTGAACCTGTTGCACATACATACATTGGGATACCAATTAGAAGCATCAAAGAATAAGAATAAAATGGATTACCAAGATATTTTGAAATAAAATCTTTAGGTACAAATGCTGAAATTAATCCTCCTATTAAAATTCCTATAATTATCCATTTTCCTACATCTTCAATAAGTTCGCTAAATCCATATTTAAATATAACCTTTATTTTTTCTATTTTTGAATGAATATGTGGATTTTCTTCTTCGCAGAAACTACAGGTAAAATCTTTTTTGTAAGTTTCTTTAATTTTTTTATCTTTTTCAATCATATTAACAATTGTTCCAGCAAAAATTCCCGAAACAAAAGCAGAAATAGGTCTAATGATTGCAAAAATAGGTCCCAAAAGTGAATATGTTGCAAGAATTGAATCTATACCAGTCGTTGGAGTTGATATTAAAAATGAAATAGTCGCTCCCCTACTTGAACCTTCCTTATCAAGATGTGTTGCTACAGGAATAACTCCACAGGAACATAAAGGTAAGGGTATTCCAATCAAAGATGCTTTTAAAACTGATGAAAAGTTTGATGAAGAAAGATGATAATAAATTTTTTCTTTTGGAATTAATATTTTCAAAATGCCTGCAATAAAAAACCCAAAAATCAAATAAGGACTCATTTCATTTAATAAATACCATGTCTCAATTAAAAATTTTTTAACCATTTTTATTCAAACAATTTTTACATATTCCTATTAGATAAATATGATGTTCCTCAATTTTATGACCATCAACTTCTTTACAATCAACAATTGGACATTCCTTATAAATATCATAAATTTTTCTGCAACTTCTACATTTAAAATGAAAATGTGGTTTTTCAATATAATCATATCTTACCTCATCTTCTTCAATAAGAACTTCAGAAAGTAATTTTTTATTTACAAATAATTTCAAAGTGTTATAAATAGTTGTTTTTGATAATGTAGGAATTTCTCTTTGTAAACTCTCATAAATTTCGTCAACTGATGGATGTTTCTTTTTCTCAGTAGTGTATGAAAAAATCCTTATTCTTTGATATGATGGTTTAATTCCTTTTTCCTTAAATATCTTCAAAATTTCTTCCTTTTTCATTTTATTTATTTCAATTTTGTAATAATTTCAATTCTGTAATAATTATACCTTTATTTTTTCTTTCTGTCAATAGATAGTTTTTACCCTGTTAAAAGAATTTTAAAACCAATTAAAATCAATATAATTCCAGCAATAAGTTCAAGTTTTTCTCCAAATATTTTTTTAATTTTCTGTCCTATATAAAAACCAATTAAGCATACTGAAAAAGTTGTAAATCCGATAATTAAAGATGGAGTTAAAACTCTAATTTTGAGAAAAGAAAAAGTTAAACCAACAGCATATGCATCAAAACTTGTTGCAAATGAAAGGATTAAAAGAATAAATTTTTTATCAAAATCAATTGTTTTTTCTAATTTCTTTGATTCATAAATTATTTTTATCCCAACTATAAAAATTATCAAAAAAGCAACTATATGGTCAAATTTATAAATATATTTTAAAAATTTAATGCCAGTTAACCATCCAAAAATAGGCATAATGAACTGAAAAAAGCCAAAAGAAAAAGATATTTTAAAACTGTTAAATAATTTCTTTTTATCAATCAAACCACCGGCAACAACTGAAACTGAAAATGCATCCATAGAGAGAGAAACACCAATTAAAAAATTTGTTAAAATTTCCATTTGTGATAAAATATTCTAACTTAAATTTATAAGGAATTAAAATGATTTTTATATTAACTCTCCTTCTCTCTTTGTACATGGGCTGGTCAATGGGAGCAAATGATGCTGCAAACTGTGTTGGTGCTGATATTGGCTCTGGTGTTATGAAATTAAAACATGGAATAATAATAACAATTTTATTTTCATTTCTTGGAGCGGTTTTACTTGGCTCAAATGTTATAAAAACAATTGGAAAAGGAGTTGTTCCATTAAATATTTTACATACTGATGTTTCAAATTTAATATGTCTGGCTTCACTTTTTGGGGCAGGAACATGGGTCACAATTGCAACTTATAAAAAATATCCTGTTTCAACTTCTCATTCTATAGTTGGTGCAGTTGCAGGTTCAGGACTTGCTTTTTTAACTCCTATTTACTGGAATAAAATATGTCAAATATTTATTTGCTGGATTTTAACTCCAATTGGTTCTGCCTTACTTTCTTTTTTAACCTATCCAATTATTAGAAAAATTTTTACTTTTAAATTTATAAAAAGGTATGAAGAACAACTGGTAATCTTATTTATCTATGCTACAAGTGCTTATCTTGCTTTTACTTGGGGAGCAAATGATGTAGCAAATGCAACAGGTGTTTTAATTGGGACTGGAAAAATTTCTCCAAAAATTGCTTCATTAATTGGAGGAATAGCAATTGCAATTGGGGTTTCTACATGGGGATATAGAGTAATAGAAACAGTTGGTTTTAATATAGTTCATTTATCTCCTTTAATGACAATAGCACTTGAAATTGGTTCTTCATTAAATGTTCATCTCTATACACATCTTGGAATACCAGTTTCAACATCTCATTCTATTGTAGGAGCAATATGGGGAATTGGTTTTCATAAAGGAGTAAAAGCCATAAATTTTAAACTTGCAAAAGAAATAATTATTACATGGGCACTTACTCCTATAATTTCGGGTATAATATCTTATGTAGCAATAAAAATTTTATTATTTTTTATAGGAGGATAAAATGGAAAAAACAAGAAATATTCTTTTCTGGCTTGGACAAAAAGAAGAAAGAGAAATTTTGAATGATGAGATGAAACATGTTGAAATTTCACTTAAATGTGTTGCAGAAATGAAAAATGCAATTGAATCATTTGTTAAAAGTAAAAAGGAAGAAAAGAATTTACATATTTCAAATGTAAAAAATTATGAACATAATGGAGATGAAATCAGAAGAAAAATTACTATAGAACTTTCAAAAGGACTTCTTTTTCCGCCTGATAGAGAGGATTTAATAATTTTAAATGAGGGTCTTAATGATATAGCAGATGGAGCAAAAGGAGTTGCAAGATTACTTGAATTTTTTGAAGAAAAAGTATCTGAAGAAATGGGAAATTCACTTTTATCCTTTTCAATAGTTGCTTTAAGGGCTGCTGAAAAACTCAAAGATGCAATTGAATCATTAATTAAAAATGATATACAAAAACTTCTTGAAGAATGTGCACATATAGAAACACTTGAAGAGGAAGGTGATGATAGAAGAAGAGAACTTATAAGAATTTTAATAAAGGAAAATTTATCCGCTCCTAAAACGCTGCTTCTTTATGAAATTATAGATACACTTGAAAACTTAACAGATTCTATAAAAAGAGCGGGAGACCTTGTCAGAATTCTCGGAATAAAGGCAAAATGAGTTTTAATTCGGAAATTTACAAAAGAAAGATATTTAAAACAATCTCTAAATATAAACTTGTTGAAAAAGGTGATAAAATTTTTGTTGGACTTTCAGGAGGTAAAGATAGTGGTTCTGCTTTTTTTCTTTTAAATGAATATGTTAAAAAAAATAAAATTGATTGTGAAATCCTTGCTTTTTTTATAAAACTTGGAGATTTTATTTCAGAAGATGTTGTAAATATTGTTAAAAAACAAGCAGACATATGCGGAATTGAACTTAAAATATATAATGTTTACAACTTTGGAATTGATTATAAGAAAATTGCAAAATTGAAGAGACCTATTTGTAGTTCGTGTGGAACAATAAAAAGATATTTAATGAATAAAATACCCAGAGAAGAAGGAGCAACAAAACTATGCACAGGACATCATGGAGATGATTTTATTGTTTTTTTTATTAAAAATATGATTGGAAAAAATATTGACTGGATTTCAAAATTTACTCCTTTACTTGAAGGAAAAGGGAAACAATTATCAAGAATAAGACCATTATTTTTTGTTGGAGGAGATGATAATAAAAATTTCTGTGAATCAATTAATTTCCCCTATATAAAAGAGGATATATGTCCTCATAAATTTCTAAAACAGAAAATTAATAAAAGAAGAGAAAAATGGTATGAGACAATAAAACAGATATCAGAATGGCAACCAAATTTTAGAGAATATTTCCTTGAGGGAGTAATTGAAATTGCAAAAAGTCTCTCAGTAAATGTAGATAAAATTTCTTATTGCGAAATTTGTGGAGAACCTACAAATACAAACATTTGTGGATTCTGTAAGTTACTGAAACTACAATCTTAAAATACAAAATTTTTAAACTTTTACCTTATACTTTTTTAAAATTCCAATTTCGGGTAATTTTCCAACAAGAGGTTCTGCATATTCAATAAATTTCTCAGTTACCCAGTTATTATTTTCATTTATAAATTCATCAGGCATACTTCTTGTTTCTTTTGCAACTGCTTCAAGTGGAACGAGTTCATAATAAACTTTATATTTTTCCCCTTTTTCCCTTTTTATTGATACAGAACCACTTTCATATTTTCCAGTAGCATATTTCACTGCAAGTTCTCCAACCCTATATGCTTCTTTTGCATCTACTTCTGAATAAATTCCTGGGAAAGACCTCTGAAGGTACCCAAATGTATCTGCTCTAACTCTGCTTATTTTAAGTTCTCTTTTCACAAACTCTGCAAGTAAATCTCCAAGAGCACCTGTACCACTCAATTGGACATTTCCATGAGCATCAACTTCTTTTGTAAATTTTGCAGCAATCGGTTCTCCTTTTTCATCAGAAATTCCCTCTGAAACGGCAATAAGGCATCTACCATATTTTTTATAAATTTCATCCACATCTTTAAGGAATTTTTCTATAATAAATGGCCTTTCAGGAAAATAAATCAAATGAGGACCATCATCTTCATAATTTTTTGCAAGAGAACTTGCAGCGGTTAAAAAACCAGCATGCCTTCCCATAATTACATCAATCTTAACTCCCGGAAGAGATTTATTATCAAGATTATCTCCAATCATTGCCATTGCCACAAATTTTGCAGCAGAACCATATCCAGGTGTATGGTCATTTTCTCTTAAATCATTATCAATTGTTTTTGGTATATGAAAACATTTAAATTCATATCCAACTTTTTTAGCATTTTCATTTAAAATGAATGCTGTTTCTGCTGAATCATTACCTCCTATATAAAAGAAATATCTTATATTATATTTCTGCATATTCTTAAAAATCTCTTCACATTCTTCTTCTGTGGGTTTTTTCCTTACACTTCCCAAGGCAGCACATGGTGTTTTAGCAACTTTTTTTAAATCTGATGGTTTTTCTTTTTTTAAATCAATAATATTACCTTCAAGAATTCCTTTAATTCCAAATAATGAACCATAGATATTTTCAATTTCTTTGTGCTTTTTGGCTTCAATTATTGCAGCAACCAAACTCTGATTGATAACAACAGTTGGGCCTCCACTTTGGGCAATTAACATATTCCCTTTTAATTTAGCCATGGAAACCTCCTTTTTTAAAAATTATACACAAATTTAAAAAAAATTGAAAGTTTTTTTAAAAAAGAGTAACATATCTTTAAATGGGTGGGAAAAGATTAATAATATTTAGTGAAATTTTGTTATTTGTTGTCTTTACTACTATTTTATTTTACACATATGCTTTTTTTGAACCTTTACTTTCTTTAAAACTGCTTACTAAAAGAGTATTACCTTCCCTTACAATAACATTATTTTTTTTATTTCTATGTTTTAGAATAATAGACTATTACCACATACAAATTTTAGAGCAGAAAAAACTCAACGAATATTTAAACAATTCCTTATTTAAATTAAGTTCTGATTTAAAAATTGAAAAACTATTACAAAACTCTCTTGAAATTTTGCTTGATTTTTATAAAGGAAATATTGGAATATTGGCAATTATTGACGATGGGTTAAAAAAATTTGTATCAACAGATGTAATTACAATAAATACAAAAAATATAGAATACCCTTCCCAAGAATCTGTTAAGGATAAAAATAATTGTGTTTATATAACCTTTTCCCTGAATAAAATTACCAAAATTGAGAAAGACAAAATAAAAAAATTAATTAATGAATATAAATTAAATAATTGTTCAGGTGTAATAACATTTCCAATTTTTAGTGAAAAACAGATAAAAGCAATTGCTATTATAGGAATATATAGAAAAAAAAGAAAAGAGATTTTGAAAAATTTTGAAAAATTAAAAATAATTATTGATGTTTTTTTACAACATTTAAACCTGGAACTTGAAAATTCTATTTTGCATGAAAAACTGAGTTATGCTTCAATAACTGACCCTTTAACAGAAATTTACAACAGAAGGTATTTTAATATTAGATTAAAAGAGGAATTTGCAAGGGCTAAAAGAGAAGGATATCCTATTTCTTCAATGATTTCTGACCTTGATAATTTTAAAAAATATGTTGATAATTTTGGTCATCCAATGGGAGATATTATTTTAAAGGAATTTGCCGATTTACTTAAAATTTCAATAAGAGAAACAGATATAATTTGTAGATTTGGAGGAGATGAATTTGCTTATATCTTGCCATTTACTTCAAGTAGTGAAGCAAAGAAGGTTGCCGAAAGAATTAGGAAAAATATCCAGAGTTTCAAATTTCTTAAAGATAAAGTGAATGAAGATGTAACCCTTACAGTAAGTATAGGAATTGCGAGTTTTCCAGAACATGGAAATTCTGAAGAAGAAATTTTATCAAAAGCAGATAGTGCTTTATTTACAGCAAAAAATACTGGAAAAAATAAAATTGTAATTTATGGAGAAAAGGAGGGATAAAAATGATTAAAGAAATATATATTATTCCATTTCTTGTCTCCCTTGTTTTTTTAATATGGGTTCTTACAAGTATTTTGTATAGGATAAAAAAGAAAAAAGGAGCAATTGCTTCAATTTTATCATTAATATTTACATTCTCTGCCGGATATTATGTATACCTTGTGTTATATGAAAAGCCTGTTTCTATGACTTTTGAAAAATATAAAGAAACAGAAAAAGTAATTATAAAACCCAAAATTGAGAATTATAAAAAAGGAAATGATATATTTCTAATTTTAAAAATTAATGAAAATAATATCAAAGTAGGGCTTGAAGATGAAATTGAAATTAAAAAAAATACAACTTTAATAATTTCAGATATAGAAGGAATTGATAAAGAAAATTTAAAGGTAAATTTTGTCGGGTTTATTGGAAATCCAAGATATAATGACGGACAGGATATAGGATATAAAATTAATTACAAAGATATAAGAAAAGATAAGGCAGTTGGTAAAGAAAAATATGAAATTGAAATTAAAAAAGATAATAAAAAAATTGGGTCTGTATTTGTAAAATTTGTTGATTAATTATGGTTTCTTACCTTCAAATAGAGTTAATTGAAATTGAAAAAAGAGCAAATAAATTGTTTGAAAAATTGAAGGATTGTAATATATGTGGATGGGAATGTCATATAAATAGATATAATAAAAAATCGCATTGTAGAAGTGGTGTTGAATTAAAAATTTCAAGTTATGGACCCCATTTTGGAGAAGAAAAAATTATATCTGGAAAAAGAGGGTCAGGCACAATTTTTTTTACAAATTGTTCTTTAAGATGTATATATTGTCAGAATTATGATATAAGTCAATTCGGTAATGGATATGTAATTTCCATAGAAGAACTTTCAAACATTATGCTGAAATTACAATCTACTGGGTGTCATAATATAAATCTTGTAACTCCGACTCATTTTTTACCACAGATTTTAAAAAGCATATTTTTAGCAATAAAAATGGGGCTTAATATTCCTTTTGTATATAATTGTGGTGGTTATGAAAATCTTGAAACACTTAAAATTCTTGAAGGAATAATTGATATATATATGCCTGATGCAAAATATGGAGACAATGAAAAAGGTGAAAAATATTCAGGAATTCCTGATTACTGGGATAAATGTAAAAAGGCATTAATTGAAATGAAAAAACAGGTTGGAGATATAATTCTGAATGAAGAAAAAATTGCAATTAAAGGACTTTTAATAAGACATTTAGTTCTTCCTAATAATATCTCTTCAACAGAAAATGTATTAAAATTTATAAGAGAAGAACTTGGAGAAAATACATGGGTAAGTTTATTGAGTCAGTATCATCCTGAATATAAAGCATATTTATATCCAGAGTTAAATAGACGCATTACTTATAAAGAATATAATGAAGCAGTTGAAATTGCAGAAAAACTTGGTCTTAAAAATGTGATATATCAAGGATATTTAATATGAAAAAGGGGATTATAATAAGTTTTGAAGGGATTGATGGTTGCGGGAAGACAACTCTTGCAAAAAAGTTTTATAAATATCTTATTAAAAATAATTTTAATGCTGTAATTTTGCATGAACCGGGCAATACTTCAACAGGAGAAAAAATAAGAAAAATTCTCCTTGATAGAGATGAAAAGGTCAACAAATTTTGTGAGTTATTTTTATATCTTGCAAGTAGAGCACAGTTAATTGAAGAAAAAATAAAAAGATACATTGAAGAAGGGAAAATTATTATCCTTGACAGGTATATAGATTCAACTTTTGCATATCAGGGCTATGGTAGAGGAATTTCTTTAAAATTTCTTAAAGAAATACATGAAACAATTATAGGGAAAGAATTTTTACCAGATATAACATTTTTAATAGATGAGAAACCCGAAAATTTGCTTAAGATACTGAGAAAGAAAAAGAAAGATAGAATAGAAAAGGAATCCATTGAATTTCAGAGAAAAGTTAGAAATGGATATATAAAATTAGCCAAAAATAATAAAAGAATAAAAGTGATAAAAAGAGAGGATAAAAAAACAACTTTTAAAAAAGTCCTAAAAGTATGGGAGGATTTTATAAGTGAGAATAGAAGAGGTAAAAAATTGGTTATTAAAAGTAAAAGAAAAAGATAGAATGCCAAATACTTATATAATTTATGGAGGCGACAGAAACGACAGAAATGAAGTTGCTTTATTTTTGTCAGGGATTTTAAATTGTGAAAAAGGAAGATTTTGTGGCATGTGTGAAATATGTAAAAGGATACAGAATAAAACCTATCCAGATATAAGGTGGATAATACCTGAAAAAAGTATTTTATCAATAGATGAAGTAAGAGAAGTAAAAAAAGACATATTTATCAAACCCTATTCAGGAAAATTTAAAATCTATATATTTGAAACTGAATACATAAAAGAAGAGGCATCAAGTGCTTTTTTAAAAATTCTTGAAGAACCTCCTGAATATGGAATAATGTTAATCCTTTCTCCGAATATAAATTTCCTTTTGCCAACAATTATATCAAGATGTTTCAGAATTTATTTAAACTATAAAATACCTCAATATCATGAAGATATAGAACAAAACAAAAAAGAATTTTTTGAACTTGTGAATATGGTTAAAAATAAAAATTTTGCAAATTTCTTTAAAAAAATTGATAATTTGTGTAAAACTAAAGATAGAGAAGAAATAGAAAAATGGATTGAGAATATTTTGTTTTTTCTAAGAGACGCATTTTTATTTCAGAAAAATTTTCCAAATTATTTTCTAATAAATAAAAATTTTAAAAAAGAGAATTTTGAATTAAACGATATTTCAACAATAGAAAAAATATGGGATATAAAACAAAGGATGAAATA
>Ga0185342_1000807_pt1 | contig 14544 bp, 11 predicted proteins | sample ConPoolayeEmetaG_FD_128045 | JGI IMG/M metagenome (GOLD analysis project Ga0185342, IMG submission 128045) | Hot spring microbial mat communities from California, USA to study Microbial Dark Matter (Phase II) - Cone Pool mat layer E metaG... ...
ATAATCTGGAAAGACCGCATCATTCCTTGGGACAAAAGTCACCTAGAAAATATTTAGTTACCAACGGCTATTTGTCTTAAATGTCCGCAAGGCATACACCAGGTTGTTTTGGGTGGGAAAAAAGGTTATAATTTTAAATATAATTCCAAAGAGTCTTTTGCAAGGCCTGTGATGAAATTGGTATCATGAGGGTCTCCAAAACCCTTCTTCCAGGTTCGAGTCCTGGCAGGCCTGCAATTTTTCTTTTAAATACATATTTATTAAGCATTGTGAGTAGTCTTTCCTTAATTTAAGATAGTGATGATGAACAAGCGGATTCTTTTTGTGGAAGACGATATGTTGGTAGGCCAAATGTATGCGCGGGCTTTGGAAAACCAAGGTTATAAAGTTGATCTCCAACCTACCAGCGAAGCAGCCCAAAAAAGACTCAAAGAAGAAAAATATGATTTAATTTTGTTAGATCTTCTTCTCCCCGGCCGACCGGGCCTTGAATTTCTCCGCGAACTAAAGGCTGAAGGTTCTCCTTATAAACACCTGCCTGTTTATATTCTCACCAATGTTGACGGCACCGAAAGTATTGCCAACGGCGTCGCCTTGGGTATTCAAGGTTATTTTCTTAAAATCAGCACTACCCCTCAAAAAATAATTGATACTCTCAACCAGTTTTTTAGAAACCAGGAAGAAGTTTTAAGAACAGGCCATGGTATCTAAAGGCCTCACCTTTTTTTCTTTCCACTACCCTCGGTGTAATCTTAAAACCATACCTGGTGTGTAAGGTGATGAATTATATCTGGGAAAACATTGGCGGTTTTTTTTGGTGCTGGTTGGCCATCAATTTTAGTTGCGGCCTTGGCTTTTTTTTCTTATTTAAAAAGTGCCAGAAACGACGCTGGTTAAAACTTAAAATCGTCATCTTTAACGGTCTTTTGCTTATTGTCCTGCTCAATTCCCTCTTTTTTGCGGCTGAGGCTTATTTTCGTTTTATCTTTGATTATTCTGATACCATCGGTGATCTTAAAACCAATCAGCGCTGGCTTGCCCGCCATGTTGTCACCAATCTTGATCATTTTCGTGACCGCGACTTTAAGACAACCAAGGAAAAAAACGTCAAGCGGCTTGCGGTCCTTGGTGATTCGTTTGCTTACGGCTGGGGTGTCGATGTTAACCAGCGCTTCTCCAACCTGCTTGAAGAAAAACTCAACCAAGCTCAAAAATCCTCAGAAAACGAAACCGCGGCGGAAAGGTTTAAATACGAGGTTTATAATACCGCTGTCCCGGGTTGGGAATCTAAAGATGAACTTGAATTTTTAAAAACCCGGGCCGGTTTGTTTAAGTTTGACACCGTCATCTTAAGTTATTTTTTAAATGATATTTATCATGACCGCGCCTTTGATTTGGATTTTATGGACAAGCGCTTCAAGCAAATCCGGGAAATTCCCCTCTTAAAACCTTTATTGGCGCGCTCCTTTTTCCTTGAATTTATCACCGTCCATTTTTTAAACTTCTTCAATGATGCTGCCAAAGACATCAGTCAGCGCGAACTCAGGCTTTACCGCGACGAACGCAGTTGGCAAAACCATCAACAAACTCTCAAGGCAATAATTGAAGAGTGCCGCCGCCAAAACCAGCAGTTGCTGGTGATAATTTTTCCTTATTTACATTTGGTTAACCAGCAGCCTTATCCCGCAGCCTTTGTCCATCAAAAACTCACTGAATTCTTTAACCAGGAACAAACCGAAGTTATTGATCTTTACCCTGTACTCAAGCACTACCCTGTCAACCGCCTCCGTGCCAACCCTTACGACATGCACCCCTCGGCTTTGGTTCACCAAGTGGCGGCTGAGCTACTCTACGAGAGACTCAAAACTTTAAAATAACTTTTTCCTCATTTTCGTATAAACTTTTTGCTCAGCATTAAAACTCGCTCTTGACAAGAGATAGCGAGTGTTTTTATATAAAATTAGGGCTTTCTGGATAAAAAGCAAACTTAACTTGCCCAATGAAAAAAACCAAAATAAAAAAGAACCTCAAAAAAAAGAGCGTTAAAAAAATTATTAAAAAGAACAAGGCAAGAAAAAAACTGCCTTTATTTTTTCTCCCTTTTTATTGGGTTGGCTTTTTAACACTCAGGCTGCTTATCCTTTACAAAAACTCTTTAGTTAAAAGTGTCACCGCCATTTTTAAAGTCTGCCATTTTACCGGCAGGCTTTCTTTTGAAACTGCTCTTCTGGTGGTTAAAATCTTGCTTTTTTTCTGTCGAAAAATCGGCCATTTAATCCTCTTTTTGGTGGTCATAACCGTTCGCCTGCCGGCTCTCCCCTTTCTCTTGCTTTGGGAAAGCTGGCTGATGCTCACCAATCCGGAAATCAAAAAACAAAAACAGCTTTGGTGGCAAAGCCGCTGGCAAGTCTTTGTTGACTCTTTCTCTTCCTTTAAAAGAGGTTTTGAATTAAGTCCGGACCCGGGTATCCGTTTTTGCTATGCTCTGGTTCGCAGTCCTCAAAGATTTTTACTCACGGCGTTGTTAATTTTTGGCAGCGCCAGCGGTCTTTATTTTTGGGTCTTAAAAGATCTGCCTTCGCCCTACAAACTCAAACAACCGCCGGCCTTAAGCACACGCATTTACGCCCGCGACTGCCAGACCCTACTTTATAAAATTTATCGTAACGAAAACCGCACCCTCATCAAGCTTGACCAAATTCCTCAGGTGGTTCGTCAGGCCACTTTAGCGATTGAGGATAAGGAATTCTATCGCCATCACGGTTTTTCTTTAACTGGGATTCTGCGCGCCTTTAAAAACAATCTGGAAAACCGGCGCATTCAGGGCGGCTCCACCATCACCCAACAGCTGATTAAAAATGCGGTGTTATCCTCAGAAAGAACTTACACGCGCAAATTTAAAGAACTCCTGCTTTCTCTTCAGGCAGAGATGATTTTCACCAAAGATCAGATTCTACAAATGTACCTCAATGAGGTTGCCTACGGCGGTCCGGCTTATGGCATTGAAGAAGCCGCAGAGATGTATTTTGGTAAAAGCGTCAAGGATCTGGACTTGGCGGAAGCGGCTTTCCTTGCTGGTCTGCCGGCAGCGCCCAGTAAATTTTCGCCTTATCTGGCTGGCATAACCGCTGCCAAAGCTAGACAGAAAGAGGTCCTTGAACAAATGGTTAAGGCTGGTTTTATCACTGCCAAAGATGCCAAATATGCTTATCTTAAAGAACTCAAAATCCTCCCGCCAAACAATCCCATTAAGGCCCCTCATTTTGTGATGTTTGTCAAAGACGAACTGATCAAACTTTATGGTGAAGAAAAAGTTAACAGCGGCGGTTTAACCGTTTGTACGACTTTGGACCCCGAAGTGCAGGCGCTGGCGGAAGAAGTGGTGTCTCAAGAGATTGGCAAGATCCGCCAACAATACCATGTTAACAACGGCGCTGCCTTGGTTACCAACCCTGCTACCGGCGAAATTTTAGCCATGGTGGGCTCGGCCGATTTTTGGGATGAAAAAAACGACGGGAATGTCAATTTAACCGTCAGTCCCCGCCAACCTGGCTCGGCGATCAAACTCATCAACTACGCCTATGCGCTGGCTCACGGCTTCTCGCCCAGTACCATTCTTCAAGACACTCCGGTTTCCTACCGCAATGCTTGGGAAACCTACACGCCGCGCAATTATGACGGCAAGTTCCGCGGACCAGTAAGTCTGCGGTCGGCACTGGCGATGAGCCTCAATGTACCGGCGGTCAAAACCTTAGCCAGCTACGGCGTTGAGAAGATGATCAATCAAGCCAAAGCCATGGGCATCACCACCTGGAATAAAACCGGCTACGGTTTGTCTTTAACTTTAGGCGCCGCCGAGGTTAAAATGACAGACATGGCGGTGGCCTACGGCACCATTGCCAACATGGGTAAACGTGTCAACCTTAAACCCTTTAGGAAAATTTTCGATGCCGAAGGTCGGGTGTTGGCAGATATTGAAGCCAAGGATCCCAATTTGCGTTTAGTGCGGACTGCCGAAGCGGCTGAAGCTGAAAATCAGCAAGTAGTGCCCGCCCCGGTAGCCTACCAACTCATCGATATTTTATCTGATAATGAGGCGCGGACACCTGCTTTTGGTCCCAATTCCGATCTTTATATCAAAAAGGCAAAAGTGGCCGTAAAAACTGGCACCAGTAATGACTTAAGAGACAACTGGACTATTGGTTTTACGCCCAACCTCCTCGTCGCCAGCTGGGTGGGTAATAACAACAATCAACCTATGGCCGGGATTGCCTCGGGTATCACCGGCGCCTCGCCCATTTGGCACAAGATCATCGATCCTCTTTTGGATAAATTTGGTGCAGCCGAATTTGCCACGCCGTCGGGTCTCCTCAGGCTAAAGATCTGCGCGACAACGGGGACACTCACCTGTCCCGGTTGTCCGCGGGAAAAATATGAATATTTTCTGCCAGGAACAGAACCTAAAAAAGCCTGCAGTCTGCCTAAGCCAGAAGAATGTCAAACCCGCAAGGCACAAATGGAAGCCGCCGGCCGGCCGGCAGAAGAAATTGTTGCCGCCCTCGCTAACTGCCCTCTGGCCACCCCCTTCCCTCAGCCTTAATTTGGTGTATAATAACCTCCCATGGCTAATTTATTTAAGGAATCACCTTTAGAACCCAAACCTCAAGTCAATAAAGTTATTGTTCATATGATAGCCCTGTCCCAAACAACCATTTAATTTTAAATCCTGATGGCCAATTTTTTTGGCTCTTACCTCCTCCTGAAAACTTCAGCGCCGAATATAGTTTTGAAGAAGAAGAAGTAATTTTGTCTGCCAATCCAAAGTTGGCTTTAACCCCTCCTTTAACCCGTGAGTCTCAAGCGCCACCGGTTTTGGTAGTCGGCCCTACGCTCACTGGTAGTTATCAAGATTTAACCAAATTAAGTTCTGAAAAGCTAATGCCGCTGCCGGATTTTCTTAAAAATTTAAAAGAAACTCTTGGTCCCTTTGCTTGGATAGATAAAGAAAAACTGGCTTTTTATCTTCCTTTGCAAAAAGCAAATCAACCTGTTTTTTATTATTTTAATAATCAATTTAATAATCAATTTGAAATTTCAAAGCCGTGGCATAACCACCTTAACATTGAAGTAATTAATTCTTTTTTTCAACGCTTTCACTGTTTTCTTTGTGGAAGTATACCAACCTGGGAAGGAAAAATTCAGGTAAAGGCAGGCATTAGCTTTCCGGCCGACTTAAACCAAATTCTCAAACTGGTTGAAAATTTTCGAAGACAACCTTTCTCACCCGAAAATGATTATTTTTCTGAAAAAATCCAAGACTTAGTCCACGTTTACCTTCTTTTTGAACTATAGCTTTTAAAAATCAAAAAGACAAAATTATTTCCTAGGATTTTTATGGTAAGATTTTTAGTATGATTAAAAAGCGGTTACTTTCGGTGATCATCCCGGTTTATAACGAAGAAAAAACCATCGGCAATCTCCTCGATAGTCTCTTGGGTTTTCAGTGTGTCGATGAGGTCATCGCCGTTGATGATGGTTCAAAAGACGCCACCTACCACCAACTCCAACTCTTTAAAGACAAAATCAAACTTATTCATTTACCAAGAAACATGGGCAAAGGCTACGCCCTTTATCGTGGCCTGCTGGCTGCCAAAGGTGAAATCATCATTTTCTGCGACAGCGATCTGGTGGGTCTAAAAGAAACGGATATCAAAAAGCTCGTCGAACCTCTTTTGGCCGGCAAAGCTAAAATGATCTTGGGTCAACCGGGAGGAAAACGATTTTTGGGCGTTTATTTTGAATCGCTTACCGGCGAGCGGGCCTTCTTTAAAACTGATTTACTGCCGATCGCAAAAAATTTTAAAGGCGCGGGCTTAGGTGTGGAAACTTATCTTAACTCGGTGTTTAAAAAATGGCTCAGTGTGCCTTTAAGCTGCCGCCATCTGGAAAAATTTGAAAAAGTTGACTCAAAAACGGCACTGACCGCTTATTTAAAGGAGGGTCTGGAGATTGTCCGGCAAAGGGCAAAAATTGAAGGTTTTTGGAGTAATGAAATCGAGCGGGAACTCAGCAGTCTTCGCCGCGTCAAAACTTGGACGGAACTGGCTAAAAAAATCAAGGGTCTGCCCAGTGGCAAACTAAAACAGTTTTTTAAAAAATATGTCCTGGCTTACACCCGAAAAATCAAAAATTTCCTCACCGAATAAACAAACAAAAAGTTACATATATTTCCGCACGTGCGGAATTTTATTGTATAATCAGGAAGGCCATCGCTTAATTCAAAACCGCTGAAATACCTTCAATAACTTTTCCGCAATTTCTCGTAGGTTTAAGGCTGAATTTAAATATTAGCCTTAACACCTTTGGTATAAAACAAGACTTTAAGAAGCAATGGCAATGCCTTTCATCGCACTACCATTGGTGTTCAAGGAAATTAATACAATAAACGACAGCACGTGCAATTGATTTATGTAATAATAAAGAGAAAGGATCTTAGGAATAGCCCGAAAAACAGTTAATTCTAGGTAAAAAATTAGAAAGAGAGCGATTTTTTTAAAATGAAAGTCTTTCTACTCTTTTTTCTTTCCCTAGACCCAAAAACTAAGAAAAAATTTGCCTTTCTCTTTATAACACCTTATCTTAACACCTTGGAGGTGATGTGATCTTAACACCTTTGGTTTTAAAGAGGAGTTTTAAAAGACAGGTGGCCCTTTTGCTAAAGAAATTAATTAATACAATAAACGACAGCACGTGCAATTGATTTATGTAATAATTATCCTTAAAATCCCGAAAGTGAAGTTTTTAGTTTATTTAAATAATTTAAACCTTGATTTTTGAGAAAATCTTGCTATGATGCTTGATAATAAAAATATTTTTAGGTTTTAAAATAAATGCCAGTTGAACAAGAAACCAAAACTTCTTTAAGTATTTATGATGAAAGAGATGGTTTGGTTCCGGGCTGGACAGAAGTAGTTTCCCATTTTGATTTAAAAGCATTAAATTTAAATCCTGGAGAAATAAAGCTTTTAAAAGGCTATTATCGCGGCCACAAACGAATTGCCAAAGGCCAAAAAAAGAGAGGACAAAGAATTCTGGAGGCTTTAGGAAAAAATCCATGGTTTTTGGCTTTTGAAGAGAAAAATGGGAACCTGCTTACCGAAATTGCCAAGTTCATTCGCAATCCAAGTGAACAACATCAAAAACAATCATAAAATTCTTATTCTCCTACATTTCTCTTCTTTTCTCACCAAACTCCATTTTGTTTTACAGTGGTGTATATCTTCAGGGATGATAAAAAATCATTAACCATTCAACCGCCGCTTGACGCCACGGCTTTAGGTCAGCAGTATTGGAAAGAAAGAAATAAGGGTAACCAGATGGCAGAGTAAATAGGTAAAGATCATATAAGATTCTCAATTTGGTCGCACTTGAAGATAAAGAGAAAAGATTAGCAGAGATAAACGAACCTTCTAAAATTTTCCAGCGTCAAAGGAGATTGATCAGCCACGGCGCGGTACCTACCTTTGGGATCCCAAAGTGCCCGTGGCGGCGCGCCTTGGCGGGCTAAACGAAAATGAACCTTGGCCAAAAAGAAAAACAAGTTGGCCAGAAGTGATCGCAAAACAATGTTGGCCGGAAGAACAAATTAGAGCCGCCTCTCCTTGTTCTTGGCTAGATAAACTCTTTGACTGGCTTTGGCGCCTCTAATTTTTAAACTTTAAGAAAAAGTAGCCAAGAAGCAGGAGATTTAGTGCCGTTATCCCCATGCCAATTTTTTCCACTCTGGTCTTTTGGTATTCAATCACCACCTGATGTTTGCCGGCCGGCAGAGTAAAATCCAAAACGCCTTTATCCTGATACTGATAGCTTTTCGGTTGGCTGTCCACCGTCAAACTGACATCGGGAAAGTATAAAAGGTTCACCCGGTAACGGCTCTCAGTTTTATTCTCGGCCTCAAAACTCAACCGCTGGCTCTTTTTAATCACTTTGGTCGCTTGACCTTCGCCTTGAAGAATCTCAATCAGCGGCCGGGGTGTTTTGAGATATTGGCGATCGGCCCAACGGGGCGTGTATTCTTCAAAAGTGTTACTCGTATCGCCATCGCCAACAAAACTTTGGGGCGGCCAGTCCAGCCAGGCGTTAACGCGGAGGTGGTTGCGGTTGGTGTACAGGCAGACGAAAATCAAAACTAAGCCTGCAAGGATCGCCGGCGCCAACTTGAGTTTCTTAAATCCCTTAAGTAACTTAAGGCGGACCGAATTTAGCCGGGCCACCAGCCATCCTCCCAAAACTGAGGCTGAAAAAACTGTTAAGAATAAATATCGCCAAGGGTAATCAATATAAGCAAACTTGTTCACTACCTGCCAAACTGGCCGGGAGACCGGCTGCATCATCAGAAGAGAAAAAAGAAAAATAAAGAAGAAAAACACGGCATTTACTGCCTTAAAGGTTGATCCTTTAAGAACAATAAGCAGGAAGGCGAAAACTACTGCCAACCATTGGGCCGCACCCAACTGGAAACTCATGCCGTCATTGGGACCGGCAAAAGAAAAACCATAACCCCAAGGAGAATAAATAAGCTGCCTGAAACTGGGAAAATGTTCCGCAAAAACGGCACTCTTCCCTGCCATTATTTGACTAAAAATAGTTTCTCTTTTCAAAAAGACGGCCGGCAGAAGATAGAAGGCTGTCAAACCAAAACCCAACGCAAAAGTAAGTAGGATTAATTTAAGTTTTTTTAAATTCACCCAAAAACCGCCTTTTTCTAAAAACAACCCAAGCGAAAATAAAAGAAGCGCGGGCAGAGTCAGCAAGAAAATCAACATATGACTCAAAATCAGTCCCGCCAAAGCAGTTCCCCCCAAAATAACAGTCTTGAAGGTTGATCCTTGAAGACTGTAAAACAGAAGAGGGAGGAAAACAAAAGTCCATGATTCCCCCAGAGAGCCGCGGACAAAAATATCGACAAAGCGGTAAGGTGCCCAGAGATATAAAAAGGCGCCGATAAAACCGGCAAAGCGGGATTTCCAGAGGCTACGCTGCCAAACGTACATCGTCAAACCCGAAAAAACAAAACTCAAGATGAAAAGCACTTTAAGGCAATCATAAATGGAGAGTCCCAGCCACAAAAATGGCATACCCCCTAACCACGGTAGATGGTAACTAAAGATAAACAGAGGATAACCAAAACCATGAAGTGAACCCAAAAGATAACGCGGCGGCAACTGGCCATCCCGCAGGGCTTCTTGATAATAATAAAGCCTTACCACTTGATGCGGGCCGTCGTGCGAGGTAAAAAGACCGGAGTGGATTAAAGCCTTAGTCGCGAAAAGAGAGGAAAGAAGAAGGAGGAAGATAAAAAGCCAATCTTTCCCTGTAATTTTCATTGACTCAATTTTTAATAATTGAAAATTTAATCATTGTAAATTGATTGAAAATTAAAAAATGGAAATTAAAATTTATTAGAGATTTAGGCTTTTTAGATACTGCCGAAACTCACCTTTGATCTCCGGGTGTCGTAAAGCAAATTCAATTACCGTTTTTAAATATTCCAGTTTGCTGCCGGTATCAAAATATTGACCGTTTTTAATCTCGCAGGCGTAAATGGGAACTCCCTGTTCTCTAAGGACATTGATGGCATCAACCAGCCAAATTTCGCCTCCCTTGCCCGGTTTTAAAAAACGCAGGGCAGCAAAAATTTCCGGCGGTAAAATATAGGCGCCGTGGGCGGCTAGATTTGAAGGTGCCTCTTCCGGCGTCGGCTTCTCCACAATTTTCTTAATTTTATAAACACAACCCTCAACCGGCTCCAGCTCGGCAATGCCGTAACGCGAAAGGTGGGTTTTTTCTTTAATGCGCACACCCGAAATCACCACCCCTCCATACTTTTGCCAAACCTTAATCATTTGCTGCAAACGCGGGGGTTTTGACCAAATAAAATCATCACCCCACATTACTGCAAAAGGATTTTTGCCCACCACCGGTTCAGCTGATAACACCGGCGTGCCATTGCCATAAGGTCCTTTTTGTCTTAAATAAATAAAATTAGCCATCTCAGAGATGCTTTTTACCTGTTCAAGCAGTTTTTCCTTACCGCCCATTTTGAGGTTGTTGACGAGATCGGCATTGGGAACATCAAAATGATCTTCAATCGCCCGCTTCATCGCGCCGGTAACAATGACAATATCCCTAATACCCGAAGCCACCGCCTCTTCAACCACGTATTGGACAACCGGCTTGTCCACAATCGGCAACATTTCTTTGGGCATGGCTTTGGTCTGGGGCAAAAAACGGGTGCCAAAACCGGCGGCAGGAATGACCACTTTACTGATGGTTTTCATAAGCTTACCTCCTTTTATAAAACTAATTTTAACTAAAATCATCTTTGAGAAGCAAGTCCAAATCAAAAGCAAAAATTCAAGTCTTTAAGTGTCTGTTTTTTACCAATATTCACTCTTGTTAAGCCATGAGCCTCCGTGTTAAAATTATCTTTATGCCTGACATTCAATTTACCCTGCCGGATTTTTCCGGCGGACCGGTAAATTTTTTAAAACAAACCAAAGAGGAGCTTAAAAAAGTTATTTGGCCAACGCGGCCGGAATTGTTTAAATTGACGCTCACGGTAATCGTTGTGAGTTTAATCGTCGGCGCTTATATCGGCCTTTTGGATTACGGGCTGACGAAGGCGACCGAAATTGTCGTTGGCAAATAATTAAAAATTAATGAGCAAAACAAATGACCGCTAAAAAACTTAAAAAAACCGAGAGTAAAAAATCGCCGGCAGCAAGCCAACTGCCTAACGAAAATCATTTTGTCATCAGCGAATCCCCTCACCCTCAAGCCGCCTGGTTTGCCATTCACACCTACTCGGGCCATGAAAGAAAGGTGGCGATGGCTTTGATCCAACGAGTAGAAACAATGAACCTTAAGGATCAAATCTTTGAAATTTTGATTCCCACCCAAAACAAAATTAAAATCATCAAAAGTCAAAAGCAAACCATTGCGGAAAAAATTTTCCCCGGTTACATGCTTGTCAAAATGATTCTCAACGATGACTCTTGGCTTTGCGTGCGCACCACGCAAGGTGTTACCGGTTTTGTCGGCGCCGGCAGAAAGCCAACCCCTCTGCCGGCTCAGGAAGTGGAAACGATCATCAAGTTTATGGCGCAAGAAGCGCCCAAATATAAAGCAAGTTTCTCAACCGGTGAGGCGGTGAAAATCATCGATGGTCCGTTCACCGATTTTTTGGGTACCGTGGACCACATTGATGAGGAGAAGGGTAAAGTACGGGTGCTCGTTTCTATCTTCGGCAGAGAAACACCAGTAGAACTTGATTTCCTCCAAGTAAGCAAAATCTAAAACTCTCTGCTGAACTCTTCACCAATAATCAAAAGCAGATCTGCTTTTTCCGGCCGTTTTTCCCAAGCCGGCAGGGCGGAAATAGAAGCTTCAAACAAACCGGCGATTTCTCTTACCATCGCCGCCGGCAAATCCGTGAGGTTAATTAACAAGTTTTGGCGGTAATCCTTTTTGGCAGCCTCGGCCTCTGTCACGACTTCCAACGCCAGCTGGCTTTTTTTCAGTTGGGCACTGGCGCTGGCGGTTAACTCCGGCAAAGGCGTGCCGTTATAAATTGCCACGCTAATTTTTTGAGGCAGATTACTGGTGATTGAAGGGGAAGGTTTTGAGGGAGATGGACTACTTTCGTTATCTTTTGAATTATTAAGATCTAAATTGATTACTTCGATGATTTTATTGAGTGAGGGCCGGTAAAGCACCGCCTTGCCGGCTTTGCTCCAAACAAGAATTTTGTCGCCGTTTTGGCTATTTTGGAAAAAAGGCTGATCTTTAAGCTTCTCCTTATCGGAAACCGTGGCCAGCGTTGGCATTTCTTTTTCCGGCACGAGCATGAGTCGGGAGACTTGATTGAGCACTGTCAGCAATTCATTCTTTGCCAGCTGACGCTGAAAATAAGTGTACATGCCACCGGCGCCAACCAACAAACCAACCACCAGTAAAATGACCGGCAGGAGTTTTAAAGTTGAAGGACTTACACTCATCTTCACTCCATTCTACCACCCCCTCCTGCCTAGGTAAAGACCTATGCATTTACAGAGGTGATGCATAGGTTATTTATCTAAAAGGATCAACCTTGGAAAACCCTAGTTTTTGCTCTCTCATCATGGGCTTCCAGTTTCTGGCCCGAAACGGACCGCAAACCCTTGATTATAAAGTTGTTTCACCTGCTGGGCCGTGAGGGCGTAGTTGTAGATGCGGATGTCATCAATGAGACCAAGGAAATACTCGGCATTCCAAGACCCAGCTCTACCAATACTTGGATAGGCATTAGAGGCAGCAACTATATTCCGCCCTCCGTCTGATCCTGAAAGAATTTGTTTTCCATCAATAAAAAGTTTTAATTGACCGGCTGCAGAGTCTCTAACGGCAACAACATGATGCCAGAAATTATCAGAATAAGTTTGAGTAGTTGTTATTTCACTGACAGTTCTATTGTTATCAGCAATCAGAAAATTTATTTTCCCACTATCAAATCTTACTCCCCATAAACCATTTGTATTAAAATTATCATAACGAATGATGTTTCTAAGTCCTGAACTACTGTTTGATTTAAACCACGCAGAAATTGTAAAGCTTGTGGTGCCAAAGTCCCATAAATCTATATTTGGTAAAGCCACATAATCATCCGTGCCGTCAAAGTTGAGAGAGCTGTTGTATTTGCCGGTGGCGCCGTTGGACCAGGCGGCAGCGGTGTTGCCTACCCCGCAGGAGCCGGTGGTGGTTTGAGTGCCTGAGGCGCCGATGGTGATGGCGCCGGTGTTGCCCACACCCGAAGCATCATAAGCAATCGCTCCCTGACACTCATCAAACTTCCAATGAGCAATCGGCGCGCCACGATTGTAATCCCAGGCAATCTGCGCCGGCGTGCGGGCGTAGTTGTAGATACGCAGGTCATCGATAAGACCGGAGAAAAAATCAGGCTGTGTTATTCCGCTAGTTCCTCGACTCCCAATCGCAAAATAATTATTACTATATGGGTTATCATTGCCGTTGCCTTGTGTCCAGTTACCAGTAACCTTAATTCCATTAATATAGAATGTCGCCGAACTACCCGTACCATAGGTAAAACTAAAAGCAACATGATACCAGTTATTTTTCCAATTATAGGTATTACTAGTAGTATATGCATGCCAAGCGCTACCAGCAGCATTTCTATATAGGAATCTTAAAGCACCATTGACTAATGCCAAGGAATAAGTATGATAATTACCATCGTTATGGCCGTTATAAATAAAAGTACCATTTGTGTCATTATTTGATTTTATCCACCCACTAAGAGTAAGTGTATTGGTTATCGTTAGAATCCCATTGTTATTTACCGTAGTAAGGTCATTCACCCCATCAAACTTCAGTCCCCCGCCGTATTTACCCACGGTCCATTGGGGGGCGGAGTTGCCGGTGCCAAGGGTGCCGGTGTTGCCGTTGCCGGAGGTGTCAAAGGCGGAATTACCACTTCCTTCCTCAAACTTCCAGTGAGCCACCGGCGGGGCGCAGTAAGCAGTGTCACCGGGAATGCAGTATTCAGCTGAGGCGGAAGAAGAAGCTGTCTGGCCGCCGGTTAAACCTGAGGTATCGGAAATGGCTCCTAGTGTTAGGCTTGAACCCTTGTTGTATTCCAAAGCCACTTCATCTTGGGTGAGAGCAGCGTTGTAAATCTTGACTTCGTCTATCAGGCCTTGGAAGTAGCCTGAGCCGGCAGAGTCGCGGCCAAGGTTGAGAGCCGTGGAACTGCTGGAGACAAGCTGGTTGGTTTGGGCAGTAGAACCCACATTCAGGCTGTTAAGATAAACTTTGATGTTTGCACCATCGTAGGTACAAACAACATGAGACCAGTCATTAAGCGGTAAGGCAGTATTACTGATGGCAGGTGCCTGCCAGCTGCCTGAAGCATAGATACTGCAGTTGGCTTTGGAGTTGCTATCGGTGGTTAAACGAAACTCATTGTTTTTGTGAATGATGGTTTTGGAGGCAGCATCACTGGTGGGCTTGACCCAGGCGCCAAAGCTTATTTGTGGATAGGTTTGACCGCTGCCGGCCATCAGGGCAAGATTGCCGGTGGCGGCATAGTCATTTGAGCCGTCAAAACGCAGAGCCTTGCCCAGTTTGCCGTCAAGGCTCCAACCGGGAGCGGAATTGCCGCTGCCCAAAGCCGCATCAGCCGTGTTGCCCAGATTGCCGGAATTGCAGACGTCATTGGTACCTCCCTTGCACATGTTGTCTGAACCTTCGTCAAGCTTGTAGTGGACCAAGGCTGAAGCCTGTGGCGAGCCAACCATCGGATGACCGGCATTCATATCCTCAATGATCTGATCAGGAGTCCGGGCGTAGTTGTAGATGCGCAGGTCATCAAGGAGGCCTGCATAGAAGCCATAAGTACCACCGCTGTCTTTGCCTATTTCTAAAGCGTTGCCAGTATCGGCAATCGTGGTTGTTAAAGCGGTACTGCCGGTTTGACTGCCATTGATA
>Ga0185342_1000809_pt1 | contig 14513 bp, 13 predicted proteins | sample ConPoolayeEmetaG_FD_128045 | JGI IMG/M metagenome (GOLD analysis project Ga0185342, IMG submission 128045) | Hot spring microbial mat communities from California, USA to study Microbial Dark Matter (Phase II) - Cone Pool mat layer E metaG... ...
TGCTTCATGTTTGCTGCGCAAATTGTCTAGGCTATCCCTTTTCAATTTTAAAAAAAAAATTTGATATTGCACTTTTTTATTATAACCCCAACATACATCCAAAAGAAGAATATTTGAAAAGATTGGATGAAGTAAAAAAAATATCAAGCTTTTTTAATACTACTCTAATTACAGGTAGATATGAAGTTAAAAACTGGTTTAATAAAACTGAAAAATTTAAAGATGAGCCTGAAGGCAGAAATAGATGTATTTTATGTTTTCAAATCAGACTTGAAAAAACAGCTCAGATGGCTAAAAAAAATGGTTTTGAATTTTTTAATACAACTCTTTCAGTAAGTCCACATAAAAATTCAAAAATTATAAATGAAATTGGACAAAGCCTTGCAAATAAATATAATATTGGCTATTTTTACAGTGATTTTAAAAAAAATGATGGCTTTAAAAAAACTTTGGAATTTTCAAAACAATTAAATATTTACAGGCAAAATTACTGTGGATGTATATATAGTATATACGATAAATATGGTAAAAATGCTAAAATGTAAAATTAATGCAAACGTTAAAACACAAAATTAAAATGAAAAGCCCTTTTCTTTAAATAATATTAAACATGCGTCAACAACCTTTTCATCATAGAGCTTGCCTTTATTTTTTTCTAATTCTTTTAAAGCTAAATCAATACCTAAAGCAGGTCTATAAGGTCTATGTGAAACCATAGACTCTACAACATCAGCCACTCCAAGTATTTTTGCCTCAATCATAATTTCATGACTTTTTAATCCATAGGGATAACCAGAGCCATCCTCATTTTCATGATGCTGTAAAACTATTTTAGCTATTGGATAATCAAAATCAACCCTAGAAATTATTTCATATGCAGATTTGCAGTGTTCTTTAATTAAAGAAAATTCAATTTCTGTAAGCTTGGAAGGTTTAGATATTATTGACTGAGGAACAGATATTTTGCCAATATCATGAATTAAAGCTGACCACTCAATTGCCTCAATGGTTTTTGAATTAAGCTTTAATTCTTTAGCAATTGCAATAGACAATTTGGCTACACGTTTTTGGTGCCCAAATGTATAAGGGTCTTTCATTTCCACAATTAGTGCTAATATGTTTATTACATTATTTAATATTTTCTTTAATTTTAAATTAGATTTTTTTAGATACTCTTGAAACTTTTTTTCTCTTGTTAAATCTTTATATACAGCAACAATATCGCCATTTGGAAGTCTATAAACATAGTTTTCTCTCCAACCCTCAATTCTGTTATCTTTATAAATTTTAGCAGGAAAATATTCTGGTTTACCGGTTTTGCTTACCCTTTGAAAAACTTCAAATAAACCAAAAGTTTTTATACCAGAAAAAACTTCTAAAACGCTTTTTCCTACTATATTTTTCTTCTTTACTTTTTCAACTTTTTGTGCACAATTATTAAAATCTTTTATTATAAAATCTTTATCAGTATCTACTGGTTCATAAATAGCCACACAAGTGCTTATTTTATTAAAAAGCTCTTGGTACTCATTCTTTTGCTCTATTATTTTTTTCTCATTAATTAAATTTCTAATACCAATACTAATATCACTAGAGACTTCTATTAAAAACCTTATCTCTTCTTTATTAAAATTATTTATAACATTTGAAAAAATTTGAAATAAACCAATAGAGTGTTTGTAAAACCTTATTGGTAAAATTACTGAAGAAAGAAAGCCTGATTTTAAAGCTTTATCTTTCCATGAAATATCTAAATCTTCATTATAAAAATCTTTTATAAGAATATACTTGTTAAGGTTAAAAGAATCCGAAATTTTAAAATCTTTATAATTATATTTTTTAACAGAACTTATAATTTCATTAATTAAGTCATTATTAAAATCACCCACTGCAGAAATCACCTGTAGATTTATTTCATTAATTTCTTTTTCTTCTATTAAATCTTTTAAGCTTTTTAAATTAACATCACAATCTTTAATTAAACCAATCCATACAAGCTTGTATTCCTCTATTTTAACAAGAGTTTTACAAATATTTTTACATAAACTTTTAATATCTCTGGCACAAAGCAGCTGTTTATTTATTTCTCGGATTATCTTTATTATTTTATTAACTTTCTTAATATTATTTTTCGCTAACATAGAAATCCTATCAATATTATTCAATAATACTAAAATTATAAACTAATGTCACATAAGTTACTTTTAATTAAAAAAAAATTTTATATATTTTTTAAATTATTGTAAACTTTTTAAAAACTTTAATAAATTAAACTTAATTATTATTAATAAACTTAAAAGACTTTAATAATATGTTTATATATTTATTTATTACTACTAGTAAAGATATAAAATTGAATATAAATGAAGCTAAAGATAATAAATTATATTAAAGATTTTTTCTTAGACTTATTAAAAACAGTTGGTCCTATAATTGCTATAGTATTTTTATTACACTTTACATTTATAAAATTTCCGCCACAAGTTTTACTAAAGTTTTTGTTAGCAAGTTTTATGATCCTATTAGGCTTAAAATTGTTTTTAAAAGGTATTAAAATTAGTTTGCTACCAATTGGGGAAAAAATAGGTTCAGAGTTGCCTAAAAAAAAGTCCATATCTTTAATTTTAGTCATGGGTTTTATCCTTGGTTTTTCTGTAACTGTTGCAGAACCAGATGTAAGAGTTTTATCATCACAAATTGATTTAGTTTCAAATGGTGCAATAAACAAAAATATCTTCATTGTTTTTATAGGAATAGGTATAGGTGTTTTTCTATTAATTTCATTTTTAAGATTATTATTAAATATTCCAATAATATATTTTTTATTTGCTGGTTATTTAATTATCTTAGTGTTGTCTTTTTTTACACCAAAGCAATTTATTGCTGTCTCTTTTGATGCAGGAGGTGTTACTACTGGACCAATAACAGTACCGATTATAATGTCTCTTGGCCTTGGTATAGTTTCTGTGCTTGGTGGTAAAACAAGACTTGCAGATGGATTTGGTTTAATTGGTATAGCATCAATAGGTCCTGTTATAACAGTAATGCTTTTAGGGATAATATCAAAGTAAAAAAGTCATTTAAATTAAGCAATTTCTTTTAATTATATCTTAAAATGAGTGAAATAATATTTATAACTGATTTATTAGAACTTTTACTTGAAGTTTTTATTGCCCTTGTACCTTTAATTATAATATTTATTATTTACCAAATTTTTATATTTAAACTTAACAAACATGAAGTTCTCAATATAATTAAAGGATTTTTTATGACATTTTCTGGTATAACATTATTCTTATATGGCGTAAAAATTGGATTTGTTCCAACTGGAAAATATATAGGCGAAGTTTTTGGGAACAGCTCAAATAATTGGGTATTAATACTAATAGGATTTATTCTTGGTTTTGCTGTAACTTTAGCTGAGCCAGCAATACGTGTTTTATGTAATGAAATTGAAAATGCTTCAAGCGGTTATATAAAAGAAAAAGTAATATTATTTACACTCGCTTTTGGAGTTGCTTCATCAGTTGCAATATCTATGGCAAAAACAATTTATGGGCTGCCACTTTCTTTGATATTAATTCCTGGCTATGCAATTACATTTGTCTTAGCAATATTTGCTGGAAAAGATTTTACAGCAATAGCATTTGACTCAGGAGGTGTAGCCACTGGTCCTATGGTTGTAACCTTTATAATGTCAATTTCTATTGGATTAGCAAGTTCCTTGGAATTTAGGGATCCTATAATACATGGGTTTGGCTTAGTCTCATTAGTAGCTCTCTCCCCCATTATATCTGTGTTAGTACTTGGTATATTTTATAGGTTGAAGGAGCAAAGAAAAAAATAAAATTAGCAAAGAAATAATATATAAAATATAATAACATCTTAAAATATTTAAAAATTTATTTTTATTGTACTATTTAAAAGATGAGTTTACATATAATATTCAAAAGATGTTTTTATACTTAGCAATAAACAAAAGATTAAAACTAATACATTGGAGGAAACTATGGAAGGTAATGAAATTAATTATGATGAGAAAATTTGTAAAAATAACTATGATTTAGTTGTAACTATTATAAAAAAAGGTGAATCTGAGAAAATATTAAAAGCTTCAAAAAATGCTGGCGCAGAAGGAGGAACAGTAATATATGGAAGAGGCTGGGGTATACATGAAGAAAGCACTATATTTGGTATACCTATTGAACCTGAAAAAGAAATTGTTCTAACAATTGTTGATGAAAATATAACAAATAAGGTAATGAATTCAATTATAAAAGCTGGCAAATTAAATGAACCAGGAACAGGAATAATATTTGTATTAAGCTTAAAAGCAGTCGCTGGGATTTGCCATTTAATAAAATAAACTTATTCTTCTTCCATCTTTTTCTGCATTTTCTCAAGCCTAAATCTTTTTATCAAGTTATTTACAATAATTAGAACTGCAATTATAGTTATAGCATCTAATATATATACAACTTTTATGCCTAAAAAATAACTGCTATCAATTCTATAATATTCAATTACACTTCTATAAACTGCATAAACACCAAGATAAGTACAGAAAATCAGTCCATCTGGAAAACTATCTGGCTTTCTTTTATAAATTCTGTGAATCATTAACAGAAGACCAAAAAGCATTAAATTTGCTAAAAATTCATAAAAAAATGTTGGATGAAAATATTGGGCATTTGAATATTCAAGCGGTCTATTTATAGGGTCAATATATATACCCCAGGGCAGAGAAGTTGGTCTGCCAAATGCTTCCTGATTAAAAAAATTACCCCAGCGACCAATTGCTTGACCTAAAATTAATGCTGGTGATAAAATATCAGCCCACAACCAAAAATTTAACTTTCTAACCTTGCAAAAAATTAGGAGAGCAATTACTCCGCCTAACATTACTCCTTGAATTGCAAGTCCTCCCCTTCTAAATGCAAATATATAAGATAAATGACCACTATAATAAGACCAGTTAACAATGACATGTAGTAGCCTTGCACCAATTACCCCTGCAATTACAGCAAAAGGTGCAAAATTTATAACTTCTTCTGCCTTTTGTCCTCTATATTTTGCAATATAATAAGAAACAAAAATACCTATAAGAAGTGCAAGTGCAATTAAAATCCCATACCATCTAATTTCAAAATTTCCAAAACTAAAAGCAATTGGATCTACTGATGACAATTTTCCCCCTATTCTTATATTTTTTATATTGATAAATTATTAAAAAATTATTTTAAAAAACTATAATAACTATTAAAATTCTACATTTAGTTAAAATGCTTAAATGTTATTTATGAAATGTTAATTTATAATTCTTAAAATTTCAAATTATTTTATTTGACCTAAAAGTTAAAAGTTAAAAGTTAAAAGTTAAACTTAGATAAAAAAGGAATTTTAGCAGTTAAAAAGCCCATAATTTTAATCATCGAATCTGTTAAAAAAATTAAACCAAGTATAATTAAAAAAATACCTGATAGGATTGAAATTAAATTCAAATGCTTATTTATTTTTTTTAAAATATTTGAAAAAAAACCAATAAATATGCTAGAAGCAATAAAAGGAAGCCCTAAACCAATTGAAAAAACCACCAAAAGGGCTATCCCTTGTTTTAGTGTATCCATATTGCTGGCCAATAGTAAAATTCCAGATAAAATCATTCCAACACATGGAACCCAGCCAAATGAAAAAATAACACCAAATAAAAAAGACCATAAGTAACCAGTCTTTAGTCCTTCAGGCATTTTTAGCCTTTTTTCTAAATTTAAAAACTTTATTTTAAAAATTCCTATATAATTTAGTCCAAAAATAATTAAAATTGCCCCACCAATACGGCTTATAATTGAAAGATAGTTTTTTAAAAGCTGACCAATTAAAGTTGCAGTTGACCCAAGAATAATGAATATAATTGAAAATCCTAAAACAAATAAAAGACTATTTAAAAAAGTATAAAGTTTAGTAGATAATTTTATTTTTTCGCTTTTGTATATTGCATTTCTTGACATTATTCCTAAATAAACAGGGACTAAAGGCAAAACGCAAGGCGACATGAAAGATAATATTCCAGCTAAAAAAGAGGATAATACTGATATCTCAAACATTTTTATTTTATTAATTTTTATAATTTTTTATAATTTTATAATATTTTATAATATTAAAGTTGATTATTTTAAAACTTGTTCAATGGCTATGGTTAACTTTTCTTTAGCCATCATACCAACTTGTCCATAGACAATATTACTTTCACTGTCAATTATAAAAGTAGTTGGTATGGAATTAATTCCCCAGGAACTAAAGACTTTTCCTGACTGATCAATTAAAATAGGGTAATTAATACCAGAATTTTTAGCAAAATCACTAACTATGCTAGGCTGCTCTGAGCTAACTCCTAAAAATTCTACACCTTTGTCTTTATATTGAGAGTAAACTTCAATAAAATCTGGGATTTCTGCTTTACAAGGCGGACACCATGTAGCCCAAAAATTCAGTACAACAACTTTTCCTTTTAAACCAGATAGCGTTATTTCATCACCTTCCAAAGTTTTTAATGTAAAATCTAGTTCTTGGGGAAGAGCAATTGATTTAAAGCTTGAACTTAACTGATTACCAGCACTTTCGTTAGTGGCACCTGTATTGTCGATACTTTTATTATTTACACCTTGTAAAACTTGGCAACCAGTTAAGTTAAATAAAACTATAAAAAAAATAAAAGATATAAAAATAATACTAAAAAAAACTGTCTTAGCTATTTTTACTTTTTTCATATTTAAATTTAACTCCTTTAATTTTTTAATTTTTACCTGACTTTTAATTAATTACTTTGTAAAATTCGTATTTTTAGCATAATTAAAAACTGCATTTAAAATTGAGCTATCTTTTTTAATGTCATCTTTTAAATCTATCTTATTAAAGCAAAAATCTTTATAATAAGAAGTATAAATAACATCAAAACTAGCTCTTATTACCTTTTTTGCACAGTCAAAAATATCTATTCTATCTGAGCCTGCACAACTTAAAAAAATGCCTTTTTTATTTTTAATATTAAAAATATTTTTCTTTAATTCATATTTTAAAGCCCAGAATCTTTGAAGCCTGTCTATAAATGCTTTTAAGTACCCAGAAATTGTCGTAAAAAAAATAGGACTTGCTATTACTATTAAATCAGCATCTATAATTTCAGGATAAACCTGCTGCATATTATCATTTACAACACAAATTCCATCAATAGAACAATGTCTGCATTCTTTGCACGGCAAAATATTTAATTGCGAAACTATAATTTTTTTAATAGACAGATTAAACTGACTGGAAATTTCCTTGTTTTGCAAAAGTCCTTCAATTAAAGTGTTAAGTAAAGTATCTGTATTTCCATTTCTTCTGGGACTTCCATAAACTGCTAAACATTTATATTCTTTTCTTTCTATTTTTTCTTTTCCCTCTTTTTCTATTCTATCTTCCTTTTTTTATTTCTATATTCTTTTTTTTATTCTGTATCCTTTTTTCTATTTCTGTTTCCTTTTTCTATTTCTATATATTATTTCTCTTTTTCAAATTCTATATATTATTTTATTTCTGTCTCTTATTTCTGTCTCTTATTTTTGTGTCTTGTTTTTGTATCTTGTTTTTGTGTCTTATATCAGTATGATCTTATTTATTTATACTTTCACTAAAAGATTGATTTAAAAACATTTCCATTTTTATTTCTTTGCCAGGTTCCACTATTAAAAATTCATTATCCCATTTTTTACCAAGTAATTTTTGAAAATACTCATCAGTCCCTTTTAATTCTTCAAATTCAAGCCCTAATTTTTCAGCTTCATTTATTGCAAACTCTCTATACTTTGCAGGATCATAATTACCTGTATTTATAAAAACAAGTCTTTTGTAATTTTTTAACATTTCTTTTATAACCCACTGCAGTGTCTGGCTATCATATTTTTTTGAAAGCTCCTCATAATTTGACAAAAATGCATTATCATTATCCCCTATATAGCCCCTTGTTAAATAATAAGTGCCAGGACATTTCGATATTTGCTTTTTGTATTCCTTGGTAGAACCTAATAATACCGAAATACAATCATCGCATTTAAACAATACTATTGGAACTTTTTCGGAAATCAAACCTACGACAGATTTACCACATAAACCATAACCAAGAATTATTAAGCCAAAATCTTGAGACTTATTAATTTCTTCCTGTAAAACTTGACGAAGATTATCACTCTTTTCATGTAGTTTTTTTTCTAAAGAGACAACAGTCCATTCTTTTGGAAGTCTATCTTTTATTTCATCTAAAATTACATCACAGACAATAAATTTAATATTCAAATTTTTTGTATTCTTGGTTATGTTATTATTTTTTTCTTTATACTCCATATCCCCCCACCTATACTATAAATCAAACCTTACTAATTTTAATAATGTATAAATTTTTAATCAAAATATATACTATATAAATGTTTATTTAAAATCTTTTATATTTTAAAAAATTTTTACAATCGCCTCTCCCAACTTAAATATGAACCATTTAAATTAAAAACTTCCTTAAAACCAGCATTTTTTAATATCCTATATGCATTATAACTTCTATAGCTTGTTCTACAATACACAACAATTGGTCTATCTTTTAAATCTTCTATTGATTTTAAACTATCTCTTAATTCATCTAACGGTATATTTATCGCTCCATCAATATGGCCCATATTAAATTCCCTTCTGGTTCTAACATCAATAAGCAATAATTGTGCTTTAGCTAATTCTTCATTTGCTAAATTTTCCCTTAGTTCTTCAACATCTATAAAACTTACCTCACCTTTTTTTATATTTTCACCAATCATTCCCAAAATATTAATAGAATCTTTGGCAGAACCTGTTTCAGGATGATAACAGAAATTTAAAAAAACTAAATCCCACACTTTCATTTTTGCCCTGATAGCAACTGAAATAATATCAGTTTTTTTATCAACCGCACTTTTACCAATTGCTTCAAAACCAATAATTGTTCCATCATCTTTATTATAAACCAGCATCATGTGAATCATTTGAGCACCAGGATAATAGCCACCATGGTCAAGAGCATGAAGCTCAATTTTCGCAGCATTTATACCTAACTTTCTTGCTAGTTTTAAACTTAAACCTGTTTTTCCAACAAAAACATCTAAAACTTTTATTATTGAAGTTGGGTTGCTATCTATAAATTTATCATTTCCTCCAACTGCATTATAACCTGCAATTCTTCCTTGAAGGCTTGCAATACCTGCAAGTAAATAAGATTGCTTAATTCTTGAAACAAAATCTGTACATTCACAGCAATCTCCTGCAGCATAAATATCTGGAATGCTTGTTTGCATAAACTCATTAACAATTATTGCACCACTATTTCCAATTTCTATGCCGCATTCTTTTGCAATGTCAGTATCAGGTTTAGCACCTGCCCCAATAAATACCAAATCAACAGGTAATTCTGCCCCTTTATTTGTTTCAATTTTTACAATCTTTCCTGAGCTGTCCTTTTCTAAATTGCTAACTTCCTGATTTTTTAACAATATTACACCTTTATCTTTTAGATAATTCTCAAGGTATTCAATTATTTCATAATCAAAAGCTGGCAAGATTTGGTCAGCCATCTCAATAATTGTAACTTTAAAACCATTACTAATAAAAGCATCAAGCAGTTCAAGACCAATGTAGCCTCCACCAATAATTACAGCATTTGGTATTTTTAAATTATCTAAGATAACATCTTCATGCTCGCTATAACCATGGTTTAAATCAATCAACTCATTTTTTATTAAATTAATTTTAGCTTTTAATTTAAGTCCATCATCAATTGTCCTTAAATAAAAAACATTGTTTGCATCTTCAAATTCTTTGTTTATTAAAAGAGGCTTGGTTCCGGTAGCAATTACTAATTTATCATAATTATCCTCAAACTTATTATTATTTCTTAAATCTTTTACTAATATGGTTTTATTAGAAGGATCTATTTTTACTACTTCATGAAGTATATTAATTTTCAAATTAAATCTTTTTTCAAGCAAGGATACATTATTTATTACAAGGTTTTCAGCTTCGGCTATTTTACCTGAAACAAAATAAGGTAGACCACAAGTTGCATAAGAAACATACTTATATTTTTCATATAAAACTATCTCGGCATCTTCTGAAGTTCTTCTTGCTTTAACAGCAGCACAAGTTCCAGCAGCAACTCCACCAATAATTACAACTTTTATTTTTTTTCTTTTTTGACTATTTTCCATAATTAAAATCCTTCATTATTTGGTAATAATTAAAATTATTTAAAATTCTTTAAGTAAAAAATATTTATATTTAATAAAAAAACAAAATTAACACCCGGCTTAAAATAATTGTTTATTTTAATTGATAGGCTATTTTTTTTTTAACAACTTATATTTTAAAAATTAACTTTTAAATATTAACAACTTATATTATAAATATCTTAAACGACTTAAGTTATTTGAGCATTACTGGTTTGCTCAATTGCATCATTAATTGTTTTTTGTCTTGTTTGAAGTGATTCCTGAAGAACTTCACTTATTAAGTCATAAGCCTTTATGATTTTTAAATTTGATACTGAATAATAAATATTATTTCCTTCTCTACGAGTGTTTACAACACCTTTTGCTCTAAGAATTGCTAAATGTTGAGATAAATTTGCCTGACTAATACCTGTTTGATTAATCAGCTCTGTTACTGTCATTTCTTTATCTCTAAGTGCATCTAAAATTGCTTGCCTATTTGGGTTTGAGATTGTTTTGCAGATATCTGCATGAAGAGTGTAAAAATTTCTTTTTATCATCTTTTACCTCAATCTAATGTAAGATATTTTATAATATATTAATATTCTTATATTATGAGGAATAGTATAATTATAAAACAATTTTTGTCAAGATAAAGAAGAAGGCAACTTAAAAATTAAAGTACAAACTTACAAATTGTCTGAAGCTTACTGAAACTTACCCATTGTCTGAAAGCATAGATTTTAATATATTAGCTCTTGCTAATATACCTACTACTTTATTATTTTTATCAACAACAGGAATTCTATTTACCCTATCTTTTACCATTATTTTTACTGCATCGCTTACTGGTGTGTCTTCTTTAACAACCTTAACTCTACGAGTCATTATCTCTTCTACTCTTGTAGAGAGGTAAGCCTTTATATCTTTTTGTCTTTGTTCAAAATTATCAATGTATGCATAACTCATTATAAGGGGGTCGAAATATATTGGAAAAATTGGGCTTATATTTTCTGTAATTATATCAGCATCTGTAACCATGCCAATCAATTTATTGTTTTTATCAACTACAGGAACACCAGTAATGTTATATTTTAATAAAAGTCTTGATAACTCTCCAATTGTTGTATCTTCAGTAACTGATATAACATTTGTTTCCATTAAATCCTTAACTAGTTTTTCAGCCATTTATTTAAATTCCTTTTAGGCTATTTATAAATATTTAGGTATATTTAAAATTAAAATAATTTTTAATAACTAAACTTATTTTAAAATTTATTTATTTTTTTGCAATATTAACAAAATCGTTAAACTTCTTTAGCCATTCAGGATAACCTTTGGGATTGGTTTCAACAAATTCCATAAATTTCACTATTCTATTTAAAGTATTTTTACTAATATAGTGCTCTATCCCACAAGCATCTTTTTCAGACGTTTCTTCATCCATACCTAAAAACTGATTTAAAAATTTATAAACCTCTTCATGTTTTTTATATATTAGTTTTGCTTTTTCAATACCTTTTTTTGTTAGATTAATATAGCCATATTTTTCATGTACAACCAATTCTTTCTCTTTAAGCTTAGATACTGCATCAACAACTGATGGTGTTTTAACATTTAAAAAATCAGCTATTTCTTTAATTCTTATTACTTTTTTTTCTAAGCCTATTAGATAAATTGCTTCCAGGTAATCTTCTAAACTATGGCTTAATTCAACCATTAAAATCACCTTTAAAAATTACAATTAAAAAACTTATATCAAAATTAACTTTACACCTCTATAAAAACTCATTATAAATCTTTTATTTATACCTACCATAAATCTTTTATTTATACTGATCATAAATAATTTATATGGACTCCTTATAAACCATTTATATTGATTGGGTTGGTCATAAATTCATTATATAAAAAATTTTCCTATTTGATAAACTATTAATGAAACAACCCAAGCAAGAGTAATTGTAAAGAAAATCTGAAAAATCATTTCCTTTGTTCCTGCTTCTCTTTGAAATACTGCTAAGCCTGCAATGCATGGAAAATACAGAAGGCAAAACAACATAAAATTAAAGCCAATTAAAGGATTATAAGCATCTTTTAATGAAGACCTTAAACTTTCATACCCATTACTTGCACCTGATATACTAAAAGTTGTTCCAAGTGTTGATACAACCACTTCCTTTCCAGCAATTCCCGCAATTGAAGCCAACGCAAGCCTCCAGTCAAAACCAAGAGGTTTAAATAAAGGTTCAATAAAGTGGCCAATTCTTCCTGCTGAAGAATAATCTAATTGCTTTAATGACATTTCTTGCTTTATTTTTTTTATATTTAAATCAAGTTCACTATTAGAAATTAAGCCTTGGCTAAATTTTTGCTCAAGCAATACAATTTGGTCATTATAAGGCTTAACAATCTCATTATTAATTCTTGGAAATGTAAAAAGTATCCAGATAATAATTGAGATTGACAATATTACAGTTCCTGCCTTTTTTATGTAATGCCAGGTTCTTTCCCACATATGAATTAATATTCCTCTTAATGTTGGCATTCTGTAAACTGGAAGCTCCATTACAAAAGGTTCAGATTCACCCTTAAATCTAGTAGCTCTTAATACTTTTGCAAAAACAACAGCCATTAAAATTCCAATTAAATATATTGCAAAGATAACATTGCCAGCATTATTTGTAAAAAATGTACCTGCAAAAAGAATATATATTGGAAGTCTACCACCACAACTCATAAATGTATTAATATGAAGTGTTATTAACCTGTCATTTTTATTTTCAAGTGTTCTGCTACACATGTAAGCTGGGACTGTACAGCCAAAACCAATCAGCATAGGAATAAAAGACTTGCCATGAAGTCCAATTTTATGCATAATTCTGTCCATTATAAAAGCAGCTCTAGCCATATAGCCGCTATCTTCAAGAAATGCAATACATATAAATAAAATCATTATTTTTGGAGTAAAAACTAATACTCCTCCAACACCACCTATAACTCCATCAATTAATAAAGATTTAAGTAAACTATCAGGCATTAAAACTGATAAAAGCTCGCTTAATTTGTTAAAACCCAGTTGAAGCCATCTTGTTGGATAATCACCTATTTTGAAAACAAGTTGAAAAATAAGCCACATAATAACTGCAAAAATTGGAAGTCCAAATACTTTATTAAGCAATACTTGGTCTATTTTATCACTTAATAAAACATCATTTTTGCCTTTAACAATGGCCGACTCTTTTAAAGCCCCCTTTATAAAGCCATATCTAGCCTCAGCAATTAACGTATTAGGATAATACCCAGTTATTTTTTTAATATGGTTAATTGAACCGTCTACAAGGTTCGTTAATTTATTAAGATTAGATAAAGATAATACTTCAGATAATTCTTTTAAGATTAAGTTATCTTGTTCCAGAAGTTTTAAAGAGACCCACTCTAAGTTATAATTAATAATATAATTATTAAAAGAAACTGCTTTATTTTGACTATTAATTATACTGCTTAACAATTTAGTTATTTTTATTAGTTCATTTTCAATTTCATCGCCGTAATTTATTTTTATATTTTTTTTAATATAAGAATTTGCATTAATTTTAATAATTTCATCAATTATATTTTGAGTCCCTAAATTCTTTGACCCAACAGTTAAGACAATCGAAGCACCTAATAAATTTGACAATAATTCTAAGTCTAGATGCAAGCCACTTTTTTCCATTAAATCAGCCATATTAAAAACCAATATCATTTGGCAGTTTAACTCAATTAATTGTGTAGTTAAGTATAAATTTCTCTCTAAGTTAGAAGCATCAATTATATTTAAAACAATATCAGGCTTTTCTTTTAAAATAAAATTTCTAGTGATTCTCTCTTCCTCAGAAAATGCTGTTAAACTGTATGTACCAGGAAGGTCAATAAAATTTAATTTATAACCATTATACTTTCTTGTACCAGTTTTTATTTCAACTGTAACTCCTGGGTAATTTCCAACATGCTGTTTTGCTCCAGTTATGTTATTAAATATTGTGGTTTTTCCTGAGTTAGGGCTCCCAACTAATGCAATATCTAGTTCTCTTACAGGATTTGATATTTTTTTTATGTTATTAGCATTAATAGCATTATTAGCATTATCAAGATTATTAGAGTTATTAGGATTATCAGGATTTACAGGATTATTACGATTATTAGGATTATTAGGATTATTAGTAAAAGCTGGACATTGCATACAGCTGCCTTGGCACCTAAGACAGG
>Ga0185342_1000812_pt1 | contig 14463 bp, 12 predicted proteins | sample ConPoolayeEmetaG_FD_128045 | JGI IMG/M metagenome (GOLD analysis project Ga0185342, IMG submission 128045) | Hot spring microbial mat communities from California, USA to study Microbial Dark Matter (Phase II) - Cone Pool mat layer E metaG... ...
CTCTCAGATCTCAATAAGCATGCGTGCGGGGTCCTCGATACACTCCTTGACCCGCTTGAGGAAGGTGACCGACTCGCGGCCGTCGATCAGCCGGTGGTCGTAGGTCAAGGCGAGGTACATCATCGGGCGGATAACTACCTGGCCGTCGCGGACCACCGGACGTTCCTGAATCGCGTGCAATCCGAGGATAGCGCTCTGCGGGGGGTTCACAATCGGTGTGGAAAGCAAGGACCCGAACACGCCGCCGTTGGTGATGGTGAAGGTGCCGCCGGTCAGCTCCTCGACGGTGATCTGACGCTGGCGGGCGCGGGCCGCAAGCTCGGCAATGGCCCGTTCGATTTCGGCAAAGCTCAATCGTTCGGCATTGCGGATCACCGGTACCACCAGGCCGTGATCGGTGCTCACCGCGACGCCGATGTCGTAGTAGTTCTTGTAGATGATGTGCGGGGCCAGGCGACCGTCAGGCATGGCAAGCTCGCGCACCTCGGCGTTGATCACTGGGACGAGCTTGAGGGCATCTATGGCTGCTTTGACGAAAAACGACATCAGGCCCAGACGGATCCCGTATTTCTGCTCAAAGGCCGGGCCGTACTGTCGACGAAAGGCCTGAACCGCCGACATGTCGCACTCGTTAAAAGTGGTAAGCAAAGCGGCGGTGTGCTGAGCCTCGACCAGGCGCTCGGCGATACGCCGACGGAGCATGGTCATCGGCACGGCTTCCTCATGGCGACCAACAAGAGGCGCTGGCTGAGGCTCTTTTGAAACCGTAGGAGCGACCGACGGGCCGGCTTGCGGCTGTTCGACGTGGCGTAAGGCGTCTTCTTTGAGGACCCGGCCGCCGGGGCCGGTCGCGACCACGTCCTCGGCTTTCACGCCGGCAGCGGCCAGCACCCGGCGTGCCGCGGGCATGACAAACGTGGGAGCGGCGCTGGCTCCGGCCGGTTTTTCACCCGGAGTCGCTGAGCCCGCAGACGGCGCCCGATCCTGCTTCGGGGTGGGGACGGTTTCGTCGATGATGCAGATGACCTCCCCGACCCGGGCGATCTGGCCCGCAGCTTTGAGCACCCGGGCAAGAACGCCACTGGCCGGCGCCGGCAGCTCCATGGAGGCTTTGTCAGTCTCGATCTCGACGATCAGTTCATCCTGACGGACGTAATCGCCCTCTTTCTTGAGCCACGCGCCGATCTGGACTTCGGTGATCGACTCGCCGGATTCGGGAACTTTCAACTCCACCGCCACGACCGTAATTCCTCGCTCGGCCTTATAGTTACCAACCAGGTCGGTGCCGACCGCTTATCTTGACACATCCTGCGCTGAAACGGTCGATTCGAACGCCTGCTCCAGCAAGGCCCGCTGCTCAAGCTGATGAGCGGCAGCCGAGCCGCTGGCAGGACTGGAAGACTCGGGCCGACAGACGCGTCCCAAGCGGAAGCGGCCCAGGGCCGTGGCGGCATAGTAGTACTGAATGTGGCGCCAGGCCCCCATGTTCTCGGGCTCTTCCTGGACCCAGAGCACCGGGGTCCTGTCCGGGACCTCCGCGAGCGCTTCCTCCAGCAACTCCGCCGGGACCGGGTAAAGCTGCTCAAGACGTACGATCGCCACGTCAAACCGTCCGCGGTCGCGACGCTCCTGCTCCAGCTCATAGTAAATCTTGCCGCTGCACAGCAGAACGCGGCTCGGGGGCTCTTTCCGCGACAACTCGTCGGGAAGAATCCGCCGGAAACGACCTTCAGCCAAGGCTGAAAGCGGAGAGACCACACGCGGATGCCGCAGCAGGCTCTTGGGCGTGAGCACGATCAGCGGTTTGCGCCAGGGACGCAGCACCTGGCGGCGCAGCAAGTGGAAGTACTGCGCCGGCGTCGTAGGCACAGCCACCTGGATGTTGTCCTGAACGCAGAGGTTCAAGAAGCGTTCCAAACGGGCGCTGGAATGCTCCGGCCCCTGGCCCTCTAAACCGTGCGGCAAAAGCAGTACTAAGCCGCTTAGACTACGCCACTTAACTTCGGCGCTGACGATAAACTGATCGACATACACCTGGGCCACATTGCAGAAATCGCCGAACTGAGCTTCCCAAATCACCAGCGCATCGGGATAGCCGATGCTGTAACCGTACTCGAACCCCAGAACTGCCGCCTCAGAAAGCGGACTGTTGCAAATCTCGACCGGGGCCTGATCCGGCGTCAGGTTGGCAAGGGGGCAATAGGGATGGTCATCCTGGCAATCAAAAAGGATTGCATGCCGCTGGCTGAAGGTACCCCGCGCGCTATCCTGTCCGGTCAGCCGAACGCGTACCCCCTGAGTTGCCAGCGTTGCAAAGGCAAGGGCTTCGGCCGTGGCCCAGTCCAACGGGCGAAGGCCGCGGGCCATCTCCCTACGCAGGTCGAGCAACCGACGAATTTTGCGCAGGGGGTGGAAGTTCTGCGGCAGGCGCGTCATGGCCTCGAGCAGCTCGACCAGCCGTTGCTGGTCGACGCCGGTGTTGGGTTCGGGGACGTCTGAATCACTTCCGCCGCGATAGTTGGCCCAGATCCGACCGAGCACACTTTCGCGCGAAGATGGCGGCTCGGATTGGGCGCTGTGCGCTCCGGCCAGTTCCTGCTCTAGCCGCGTGCGGCACTGCTCCGCAATGCGGTCGGCTTCTTCGCGGGTGATCTCGCCCAGGGCAAGCAGGTGATCCAGATAGCTTTCGCGGACGGATTTGCGGGCTTCGATAAGCCGGTACATGCCCGGCTGAGTGAAAGCGGGTTCGTCGCCCTCGTTGTGGCCGTAGCGGCGGTAACAATACATGTCGATGAAGACGTCGCGGCGGAACTGGTGGCGAAAATCCATCGCGAGGCGTACCACCGCGGCGACGGCCTCGGGGTCTTCGCCGTTTACGTGAAAGATCGGGCTGTGCAGCATGCGGGCGACGTCGGTCGCATAGGGGGTTGAGCGGCCCTCATGCGGCTCCGTGGTAAAGCCCAACTGGTTATTCACGATGATGTGGAGCGTGCCGCCGACACGATAGGCGGCAAGCTCGCTCAGGTTCAGGGTCTCCTGGACGATGCCCTGACCCGCGAACGCCGCGTCGCCGTGAATGAGCAGTGCCATGCACTTGTCGATTCCGCCTGGGCCGAGGCGGTCCTGTTTTGCCCGGCAGCGTCCGAGAACTACCGGGTTGACAAACTCCAAGTGACTGGGATTGAAGGCCAGCGCCAGGTGCACGCGCCGGCCGTCATCCGAAACCCAGTCGCCATGATGGCCCAGGTGGTACTTGACGTCGCCGCCGGCGATGTAGAGGTGAGGGTCGCGGTCCTCGAATTCACGGAAGATCTGACGGGGGCTTTTACCGAGCACATTAGCCAGCAGATTGAGCCGCCCGCGATGGGCCATGCCGATGACGATCTCCTCCACGCCCTGATCGACGGCATGCTGAAAGACCAGATCCAGCAGCGGGACCAGGCTCTCGGCGCCCTCCAGCGAAAAGCGCTTGGCGCCGACGAACTTTTTCTGGATGAATTCCTCGAATACCACCGCCTCAGTTAGCCGACGCAGGATGCGGAGCTGCTCGGCGCGCGAGAGCCTAAGGCGGTTTTGCGTGGCCTCCATCCGGCGCTGAAGCCACTCACGCACCTCATACTCGTCGATGTGCATGAACTGTACGCCGATGGAGCGGCAATAGGTGTTCTGGAGCAGGCTCAGGATTTCGCGGAGGGTGCGGACGGTAGCACCGTGGATCGTCTGACTGGAGAAGGGCCGATCCAGATCGGCTTCCGTAAGCTCATAGAAGGCGGGTTCCAGCGACTTGGGCACGGGGCGCGGGCGGCCGAGGGGATCCAGTGCCGCCAGGCGGTGGCCACGTACGCGGTAGGCCCGTACCAGTTCATCGACTCGATCCTGCAATTCGAACGCCGGCACCGGCCGGGCGACGCCGTCAGTGGGCGGGTTAAAAATGCTGAAGAAGCGAAAGGATGGCCGCAGCCGAACGGAGCCAGCCCGCCGGTCATCTTCCAGCGTTCTGAAGTATTCGCGCCATTCGGGCGGCACGGCCTGCGGGTCGGCCGCATACTGCGCGTAGAGCTCCTCCAGGAAGCTCAGGTTAGCAGGGTTTGGCAGCTTTTGCGGTGCAGGCACGCGAAAACCAAACGCCCCGGCCCGCCGGCAACGATCACGGTAAGTTTATTCTATTCACAGCCGGTTGCTGGTGGCCACGCAGGGTGCGCTCAGCGGTTCTGGGTAGTGGCTAAGCGGCGGCTGCACCACTGCGTATAAAGCGTCTGAAAAGCCACGTAGTAATAGCCCAGGACGAAAATGAGCAGGAAGGGGATGGCCCCGGAAACGCGCTGTTGCCAGTTGTCAAAACCGAACAGGCCGAGCATGCAGATCGTGAGGTAGAAAGCCATGCCGAGCTCGGCCCAGGTCTGCCAGCTCCGCCGGTGATGGAAGCCGCCGAGCCGCTGTCGCCAGACACCTTTGCGGCGGACCTCAGCGCCGAACTTGGGGGTGCGGACGAACTCGCCCGTCTGGCCAAAAAAGCCCTCCAGCGCCGCCAGCGCGTTGTTGAAGGCGATCCCGACGCCGACCGCCATGAGCGCCGGAACGTACTTGAAGCTGTCCACCCAGGATTGTCGCAGCAGGCGCTGGCTGAGCACGTAGAAAATGAGCGGAGCGCCGAAGCCGATCAAAAAGAGCACGAACTCCAAGGCGATCTGCCAGGGTGGGTCCGGCCCGCGCTGGTAGAGCTTGGCGTACAAAGCCGGCCCAACCAGAACCGAAAGCAGCACGATAAGCACGTAAACCACGCAACTGGTCAGGTGGAAGAACGCCTCGAGCTTGACCCGCCAGCCGGCGCTGCTGCGCAAGACCTGCGGCAACAGCTTGACGCAGGTCTGGGCGCCGCCCTTCGTCCAGCGGTGCTGCTGGGCCTTGAACGCGGTCATCTCGGGAGGCAGCTCGGCCGGCGAGGTCAGCTCCGGCAGGAAGACGAACTTCCAGCCGCGAAGCTGGGCCCGGTAAGAAAGGTCCAGGTCCTCGGTGAGCGTGTCGTGCTGCCAGCCGCCAGCATCGATAATCGCCGCCTTGCGCCAGACGCCCCCGGTACCATTGAAGCTCATGAAGCGGCCGGAGCGGTTGCGGGCGGTGTGTTCGATCAGGAAGTGGCCATCCAGCAGGACGGCTTGAGCCTGCGTAAGGAGCGAGACGTCGCGATTCAGATGCGCCCAGCGCGTCTGAACCATCCCGACCCGCTCGTCGGTGAAATAGTGGATGGTTTCGTGCAGGATCTGCGGCGGCGGCAGAAAATCGGCGTCGAAGATCGCGATGAACTCGCCGCGGGCGGTCTTGAGGCCCTCTTCGAGCGCGCCGGCCTTATAGCCGACCCGGCTATCACGATGCACATACACGATGTTGCGGCCTGCGGCACGCATTCGCTCGACCGCAGCCTGCGCGATCTGCTGCGTGTCGTCGGTCGAATCGTCCAGAACCTGGATCTCCAGCCGATCGCGCGGATAATCGATCGCGCAGGCCTGCGAAATGATGCGCTCCGCTACGTAGCGCTCGTTGAACATCGGGAGCTGAACGGTAACCCACGGCAGCTCCTGGAAACGAGCCTTCGGAACCGGCCGGCGATTACGCCAGCGGTAAAAAAGGTACACCAGAAAGTATCGGTGGGCGGCGTACACACATACCAGGCTGAGCACGACAAAATAGGCAGTCAGGGCCCAAGAGCTCAGCGATTCCAACGTCATGCAGTCAGTCCCACCGCGCCGGGACGCCTGAAAATACCTGTTTATCAAGCCTCATGCTACGTGGCCTAACAGCCGCTTGTCAATTGCAGCGCCTGGAGTTTCTCAGGCGGCTCAGGCGATATAATAACGGGTTTCGGGCATTCTGGAGAGCATCTTGGACCGGCAACCGCCTACCACCGGCGACACTCTGCGGCGCAGCGAGCGTCAGAAAGCGATCGACGCGTTCGCGGCGTCGCATCTGCCCGGCCCCGACCAGGACCTGTACAAGGAGATGCTGGTTACACTCTGTCGGCTGGCGCGGGATAACCCCGACCGGGGCGACGTCAAGCTGCTGAACAAGGCCCTGGCAGAACTGCGTTACGCCTTCCGCGTCTTCGCACCGTACCGCCACATACGCAAAATAAGTATTTTTGGCTCGAGCCGCACGCCGGAGAATCACCCCGACTACCAGGCGGCGGTCGCGTTTGCCCGACTGATGGGGCAGAACAATTGGATGGTCATTACAGGGGCGGGGGACGGGATTATGAAGGCGGGCCATCACGGCGCGGGGCGAAAGGCCAGCTTTGGGGTGGCCATCCGACTGCCGGCGGAGCAGAAGACTAACACGATTATCGCCGACGATGAGAAGCTGGTGAACTTCCGCTACTTCTTTACCCGCAAACTTATCTTCATCAAAGAGGCGTCCGCGGTAGCCCTGTTCCCCGGCGGCTTCGGCACCCAGGATGAGGGGTTCGAGGTAATGACCCTGGTTCAAACCGGCAAGGCCCCGATGATCCCGATCGTCCTGGTAGAGCACCCGGGGGGTACGTACTGGCTGCAATGGCGGGCATACGTCGCGGCCGAACTGCTCCGAAGCGGCATGATCGGCGAGCAGGATATGGACCTGTTCACAATTACAGACGACGTGGAAAAGGCCGCCCGGATCGTCTGTGAGTTCTATCGGGTATATCACTCCATGCGATACGTGGGCCCGGAGCTGGTATTGCGGCTGGAACGGCCGCTTTCGCCCCCAACCCTGGGGCGGCTGAACGAGGAATTCAGTGATATCCTGACCGGCGGCAGGATCGAACAGTGTGAACCACTGCCAGGTGAAAACGGCGAATGCCCCGGCAAGCCGCGCCTTAAGTTCGCGTTCGACCGCAAGAGCACCGGGCGACTGCGACGCCTGATCGACGTGATCAACTCGGATCCGGGGGCTGAGCCGGTAGCACTTCGGGGCGTCTTCTAACCAAAAACGGCGGCTTTCTCCGCAGTTTTCTCAAGAACCCCCTTGACGTCCTGCCAAAGCCGTGCAACAAGTTCACTCAACCGCATAGTTCCGCCGGCGCGGTCCGCAGGATTGCCGGGCACGGCAGGCGGGTAGCGCCTGCAAGAGCGGCGCTACGGCAAGACAGTTGCGAGAAACCATGAGAGTGGGCTGTCGGGCGCAGGCAAGCCCGCCGGCCCCGGGAGGTAGAGCAGGATGGCCAAAGCGAAAAAGGCGGTAAGAAAGACGATCAGTCCGGCAACCAAGGTGCGCACCAAGTCGCAGATTTTCGGCGAGCTGGCCGAGTACGCTGGGATCACCCGCAAGCACGTGGCCGCAGTCTTCGACGGCCTCAGCGAGATGATTCAGAAGGACCTCACCAAAGGTCCGAAGCTCTTCACCATCCCGCGCCTGATGAAGATCACGGTGCTGCGCAAGAAAGCCCAGCCCGCACGCAAGGGGATCAACCCGTTTACCGGGCAGGAAACAATTTTCAAAGCCAAGCCGGCACGCAACGTTGTAAAAATCCGAGCACTTAAAGGCCTTAAAGATATGGTGAAGTAGCCGCGGCCCGCTCCGGACTACACCGGGCCGTTACCGGCGCGGCTAGCACGGCCGGCGAAATATCGTTGGCACATTCAGGCGCTTGCAGGGGGCTCGGCCAGGGGCGGGTTCTGGCGCTGTCGGCGGCGCAGCTCGTCGCGCAGGCGTGAGGCTTCCTCAAAATTCTCGCTTTCGATCGCCGCCGCCAGACGATCACGCAGCGTCGCGCCGATATTGTAATCGCGCCGCAGACGCCGACCCAGGTCCCGCAGGAACTCGACCGCGGCGTCGTGGTCTTCAGTGGCTTCGGTCCCGGCGAGCAGGCGTGCCAGTTCGTCGGCAGCCTGCTCGGCCTCCTCGACGGCCTCTTCATAGCGCTGCTGAAGCAGCAGGAGCTGTGCGCGCAGCCGGCCGCGGTGAAACAGCAGCGAGGGCCGCAGGGCGGCTCCTGCCGGGTAGTCGGCTCCGCGCTGCTGCGCAATCAGGCGAATCCCTTCCAGGCAGGTCTCAATGTCGCGCAAGGCCCGCCGAATATGTGCTTTTGCCCCTTCGGGGTCATTTCGGCGCAGACACTCCTCAGCCAGCGTTGATAACGCGACGCGACGGTAGTTGATCTGATAAAGCTCTCGTTCCAGCTCACGCCAATCGTCGGGCTGATCGGGAAGCCGGCCGAGTCGCATCTCGTGGCGGAAGTAATCGACGGCGCTGGGCAGACCATGGAAACGAGTGCCGTCCGGCCGGCCGTCCGGGAACATCTGCAACAGTCCCAGATCGACGCGAAGCTGAAGCAGTTCGCGGCCGTCATGACCGACGATCGTGCGGGCCGAAAGCTCCCCCGGCGGGCAGTCCCACTCTGCTAACAGATCGTGCAGGTCAAGTGTCATGATGTCCCCGCCGCAACCGGCGCGCAAACTATCGACCGGCGGCAGGCAAAGCTGGAATCGGCGGAACAGACTGCCCCGCAAACAAGACGGGTAACAAGTTTTTCCCGGTCACGCCACGACCGGCCCGGAGTATCGGTCAGGCCGAACCGTGCCCGGACAGCGCCTTGACCAGCTCGCCGACCACGGCCTTGGCGTCACCGAAAATCATGAGCGTGTTGTCGGCGTAGTAAAGGGCGTTTTCGATGCCCGCAAAACCCGGATTCATGCTCCGCTTGATGGCAAAGACCGTGTGGGCTTTGTCCGCATCAATGATCGGCATGCCGTAAATGGGACTGGTCTTGTCGGTCCGGGCGGCCGGGTTCACCACGTCGTTGGCCCCGATGACCAGAGCAACGTCCGCCTGCGGCATTTCAGGGTTGATCTCATCCATCTCGACCAGACGGTCGTACGGAATCTCCGCCTCGGCCAGCAGGACGTTCATATGGCCCGGCATGCGACCGGCAACCGGATGGATCGCGAACTTGACGTCGACGCCGCGACGGGTGAGCTGATCATACAGCTCGCGTACGCGGTGCTGAGCCTGGGCCACGGCCATCCCATAGCCCGGAATGATCACCACGCGGTTGGCCTGTTCGAGGATCTGGGCGGCGTCCTGAGGTGTGGCGGTCTTGACGGTCTTCTTTTCGGCCTCCTCAACCACCTTCTGCACCTGACCAAACGCGCCGAACAGCACGTTGGTAAACGAGCGGTTCATCGCCCGGCACATGATGATCGACAGAATCAAGCCCGAGGACCCGTCCAGCGCCCCGGCGGTGATCAGTAGCTTGTTATCCAGGACAAAGCCCATGGCAACTGCGGACAGACCCGCGTAAGAGTTGAGAATGGAGATCACCGTGGGCATGTCCGCTCCGCCGATAGGCATAACCAGCATCCAGCCGAAATTCAGCGAAAGCAGGATGATCAGGCTGAACAGGACTATCGAGACACTGCCCTGATGCGGGGCGAAAATCAGAACGACGCCCAGCAGCACCGCCAGGGCAAACGCGGACAGATTAACGATGTTCTGCCCCCGGTAGACCCAGGGCCGCTGGGGGATCCAGCGAATTTCCTGAAGCTTGCCGGCCGCGACCAGCGACCCGGTAAAGGTAAGATACCCGAGAATGACTTCAGCGATGATCGCGATCATCCGAAAGGCGGTTAGCCGCTCCGGTTCGTGCGTAAACCAGTAGAAGTACTTGGCCGTGCCGACCAGACCTGCGGCCAGACCGCCGAAGGCGTGCGAAAGCGCGGTCCGCTGTGGCACGGCCGTGAGCGGAACCAGCGAAAGCCAGATTCCCGGACCAATAGCCAGCAGAATCGGAATCAACACCCACCACCAGCGCACTACATCGGGCCGCGCCCAGGTGGCCAAGACCGCAATCAGCATGGCGGCCACGCCAGAAAAGACCCCACGCCGGGCGGTCTTCGGATCGTTCATCCAGTGCAAGGCGAAAATAAACAGAGCCGTCGCGAGCAGGTAGGCGATCTGGATAAGATCGTAGGTCATGCCTGCCCCCCCTTGCGCGTCTTAAACATCTTCAGCATGCGGTCGGTGATCAGAAAGCCACTGATGATGTTGGTCATGGACGCGAACATGGCGATTGCGCCCAGAATGCGGATGCTGCGCGGGTAGTGTTCGCCGCCGGCAACCATGATCGCCCCTACCACGGCGATCGCCGAGATCGCGTTGGTCAACGACATCAGCGGCGTGTGCAGCAAGCGCGAGACGCGCATGATCACGCCCAGGCCGATGAAGGTCGCGAGCATGAAGACAAAGAGCATGGAAATGAAGTCGAGCGGCTGCTCGCCGGAATGTCCCGGACCGGCCAGTTCACGCGTCGACGCTCCGGGCTCAGCGGCAGCGGCCAGCCCCGGGTCAAAGCCCGGTGCTAGCGCTGCCACAGTCAATGCGAACAATCCGGGTGCCAGCAGTTTCCTGTGCATCCAGCCACCTCCCATTCGGTTCTTTCGCGGGCCGCCCGCCTGAGGCCCGCCCAAAGCGCGCCTGCACCGCCAACTCAGGCGGCCTCCAGTGCCACCTTGGTTGCCGCGTGCACTACCTGCCCCTGGTGAGTAATTAGAGCTCCTCTGATGATCTCGTCGTCTAAGTCAAGGTTAAAGCACCCGTCCTTCCAAAAAGCCAAAACAAAAGTAGTCAAATTACGCGAATAAAGCGTGCTGGCATCACGCGGCATTGTCGAAGGCAAGTTGAGCGGGCCAATTATCTTCACCCCGTTGTAGACCACCGTCTCACCAGGTCGGGTCAGCTCGCAGTTCCCGCCGGCCTCGGCCGCCAGGTCCACAATTACCGAACCTGGCCGCATCGCGCTGACCATCTCCGCGGTAATGAGGCGTGGGGCCTTGATACCGCCGATCAGGGCAGTCGTGATCACCACGTCGCTGGCGGCACACTGCTGGGCGATCAGCTCCGCCTGTTTCCGGTAAAATTCAGCGGAAAGCTCGCGGGCATAACCGGTCTCCGTCTGAGCGTCCTCCTCAGACTCCACCGCGACGAACTTAGCCCCCAAGCTCTGCACCTGCTCGCCGACCACCCTACGGGTATCCGTAGCGGTTACCGAAGCCCCCAGCCGCCGGGCAGTGGCGATCGCCTGCAACCCCGCTACGCCAGCCCCGATCACGAAGACCTTGGCCGCGAAGACCGTGCCGGCCGCGGTCATGAACATCGGGAAGTACTTGCACAGTTCGTTAGCCGCAATCAGCACCGCTTTATAGCCGGCGATGTTGGACATGGCCGAAAGCGTGTCCATCGCCTGAGCCCGAGTGATGCGCGGAATCGCGTCGGTCGAAAAGGCAGTAATTTGACGCTCCGCAAGGCGACGAACTGCCGCCAGATTCCGCAGCGGCGTCAGCGTGGTAAGCAGCATAGCACCCGGGCGAAACTGCGCGATCTGCTCATCCCCCGGCGGACCCACCATCAGCACGAAATCACTTGCAGAAAGTAGCGCAGAGAGTTCCGGCTCAATCCTCGCACCGGCCTCTTCATAGGCTGCATCGGAAAAATAGGAGGCTTCTCCGGCGTGGCTCTGAACCGCCACCTCGATGCCGGCCTTGACCAGCTTCCTGGCCGACTCGGGCACCAGCGCCACCCGGCGTTCTAACCCGCCAGTTTCACTGGGAACCGCGATCCTCATAAACGCCCTCGAACGATCCCTGAACAGGAATCAGCATCCGCCGCCCCCTTGCTCCCCGCACCAGCAACCGCAATAGGTCGGACCCGTAACCAGTGCCCGCGCCAGCGTCAATCCTGTTTTGTGCCCGCAACTGCAAGTATAGCTTGCGGAGGGCGAAAGAAAAGTCCGCGTCCACGAACTGCGCGGTCGACCGCGTCGCAGAGCCCTGGGCTTTCAAACCGGCCAAGCTCCACACCTGGCACAGGACGCCGGCCCGGTGCGAGTCGCGCGGGCCTCGTCAGCAGGTCATGCCCGACGCGCAACGCAACTCGCGCGGCGGCATCGACCAGGGTATGCCGGACTTGAGCACAAGCGAGATGCCAGTGACGGCCTGGCGATCGCCGACCGGCGGCCGACCGCTTTTCGGCCGCGCCGGCCGGTTGGGGAGGAGCGGCGCGACCGGGGTTCACAGGTCGTCCCTGACCGAAGGACCGACCATCGACACGTCCTCCGTGACGCTCCGCAGTCTGGCTCGATGCCCGTATCGTCAATCCAGCTCGCTGCCCGTCAAGCCGTTTTGTTGCTTGGATTTTTGGCTTGACTTCAAAGCTAAATATGTGCGACAATGCAACTGGCTGGCCGCCAAGGCGCTTTGTTACACGCTCTAAGTATGGTGTCCTGCGAATTGAATTCCGGAAGGAGAGTGAAATGAGCCCAACCAAAGTCTCCTCTTGCCTTTTGTTGCTCGCGGTTGCAACCGGTGGCTGCCCGCAGCAGGCCGGTGTCGGACCTCTCGGCCCTCTCGTTCAGACGAATATCCCGGAGGGAATATACGTCGGCGAGGCAACCTGGGAATTCACCACTCGGTTCAACGGTCAGATTGTCGATCACCAAACACTTACAAAGCCTTACAACGAGATCGTTGACTCGAGCGGTTTACCGCTGATACAGCCCGATGGCGTCCCACCCAGGCAGAACCTGACGACCCAGTACGACCTTGCGGATTTCGACATCACCCTGACAGTCACCTCGGTAAATCATTCAGGGAATAGGCTCGTAATCAACTATCAATCAGCGGTTGACGTCGATGGGATCCAAATCAGTGGTTTCGGCACCTGGACATATGAGTTTGAGCCGCCGAACCTCCTTCGTTTCGTCGAGCAGTTCAGCGGCGTCAGTTCCGTCGTTGAAGGCAACGTCTTCGGGCTCTCCTGGACAGGGACGGGCACGCTCACCCGATAGCGTGCTGGCGGTTGTTTGCGCGCCGCATGACGCAAGTGTGACGGTCGAGCGGCGTAGTCGGATCATCGACGCGACATTCATTTGGCCGGAAGGGTCATTTGGTGACTTGCAAAACGTCCGCTGGGTGATTCACGGATTGTTGGCGTGACCCACACAACGTCGGGCAGATGACCCGACCTATAGTATGATGCGCCCTCATGGGCCACTATCGACGGTTCTTCGCGCCGGGCGGTACTTTCTTCTTCAAGCTCTTAACCTCCGGGCAATGGCCCGAATGCCCGCCCGATCAATGCCTACCTTGCGGCGCCAAGTGCCTTCGGCAATTGGTCGGTGGATACCGGCCGACTCGTGGTGAACCCCTTTGCCCGAATTAGCCGCGGGAAGAAACGCGCAGCCCGGCGGCGGTATCGTCGGGCGCTTACCGCCGATGAGCTATGCCGGCCATCGACGCCGCGCGCCGGCGACCGCTGGCCGAGTACGGTCGCGTGCCCGTCAAGGTACCGCAGAAGGAGCGCGAGCCGAAGAAGCGTGCGTCCTGGACGTACGAACCCGTGACGCCTGAGAACATCGCCGAGTGCGAGGCGAGGGCCCGCGAGCGGTTGAGGGACAAGCCCGAACTAATCGCACGGCTTGAGGCACTCGGGCGCCGCTGCGCGCTCACCTACAAGCTGTTGGTCTTGCCGGGATTGCGGCTCAACGAGCTGCGCTCCCTGACGGTGGGCGACGCGACGCTGGACGGCGACAAACCATACGTCACGCTGCGGCCCGAGCATGAGAGGTCCCGCCGCGGCTCAACAATCGTCTTGCGGATTGACCTTGCCAGGGACTTGGCGCGGCACCTTGCCGAGCGGCTGCACGAGGCCCAGCGCGACGCACTCCGCCAGCGGCGGCCCGTCCCTACCCACCTGTCGCCGGATATACCCCTGCTGGCGGTTTCGAGGGATTTTTGCGCGTCCTGGGCTTGGACCTTGTGGCGGCGGGGCTGGCCAGGCGGCTCCGCGGGACGGACCGCAACGGCAGGCCGTGCTGGAAGATCGACACGCGCGACTCACGCGGTTACACCTGCGACCTCCACTCGTTCCGCACCACGTTCAATTCGCTTCTGGCGGCCGCGGGCGTGCCTTTGACGACGCGGCGCATTTTGATGCGGCACGCGGCTCAGGGCGTGACGGATGAGCACTACGCCGATGCGAAGCTCATCGACCTGCGCGGGGCGTTGGACCGGCTTCCACTGCTGCCGCTGGACGGCAAACCCGAGCGGCAGGCGCAGAACGCCACAGGCACGGACGATAGAACTGCGGCTTGCGGTGTTAGGGAAATGTCCCCCCCGCCTATTCCCCCGACAGTTGCGGCGCGATTCGGCGCGACTCAGTGCGTCAGCGGTCGGTAAAGCATGCGCACCGGCTACGTTGTGCGGCTCGCGTAACCCGTTGCAAATGCAGGAACAAAGCGACGGCATGCGATGCAGTGCGAAGAGGGGAAGAAAAGCGGGCGACGGGACTCGAACCCGCAACACTCAGCTTGGAAGTCAGCGTCCCGGCGCGACAAACCGCGTTTTTCGCCGCGCCAGCCGCGGCGAACATCACAACTTTAGCGTCTTTCTTGGCGGTTTTCAACCCGTTGCGCGGAGCGCTCCGCGCAACGGAGAACAA
>Ga0185342_1000816_pt1 | contig 14436 bp, 15 predicted proteins | sample ConPoolayeEmetaG_FD_128045 | JGI IMG/M metagenome (GOLD analysis project Ga0185342, IMG submission 128045) | Hot spring microbial mat communities from California, USA to study Microbial Dark Matter (Phase II) - Cone Pool mat layer E metaG... ...
GGCTATAGCTCATTAACCCGCAACGGAACCAGGCAGATGCTGCCATTTTTTCAGGCTGAGGGCATCAAACCAGCGGCCGGCTTTTCCTCAACGGTGCTGGACTTAGCCAAATTCGCCTCCTGGCAGTTCAGGCTCCTGGAAAAAGGCGGAGAGGAAGTCCTTAAGGCTCCCACTCTTCGGGAGATGCACCGGGTGCAATGGATGGACCCTGACTGGAAAACCTCGTGGGGACTGGGGTTTGAAGTGTATCAAATGGATGGAAAGACCGTGGTCGGACATGGCGGTTCCTGTCCTGGCTACAGAAGCACCCTGATGATGGATCCAGGCAAAAAACAAGCCTTTATGGTGATGATAAATGCTTCGGGAACCGAGCCGGGAAAATATGCCCGGGGGATGAGAGAAATACTGAAAAAGGCCGCCGCAAAAAAAGAAGGGCCGACGACAGCCAGCGTGAATTTTGAAGACTACGCCGGCCATTACGATAGACAGCCGTGGTGGGGAGAAACAGTTATTCTCCCCTGGCAGGGAAACCTGGCTATGGTCAGCCTTCCGGCTGACAATCCTGTCCAGGGATTTACTCTGCTCAAACATATGGGGGGCGATACCTTCCGGCGGATACGAGATGATGAGACCTTAGGCGAAGAAGTCATCTTTGAAAGGGATAAGGCTGGTAAAGTGATTCGCTTTGTCCAGCACAGCAACTATTACCCCAGGATTAAAGACCTGAACTGAATCCGGGTTTTGAGCCGCCTAGGCCACCAATAAGAGAGTTCCGATGACCCTTGACATATCACTTTGTCGTGATTTATATTTCCTGATAATGATTGAAGGGGGAAATGAGGACAAAGATGCTTACGAGCCAGCAAAGTCGAAAAGGAATTTTCTATATTAAATCCCTAAACGGGACTTGCGATATGAGCGTGACCATTTTATGGAATTGTGTTTAATAACGGAAAGCAAAGAAAATGCTTAAAGTATCGAATTTCATAGATGTCAAAAAGAAGGCACGAGAGATGGGTTGTAATATACCCTCTCATATAGCACTGCTACCTCGTAATTTTGAAATATCCTTATCTAAAAAAGAACTTATCCACGAAAGCACGACACCAACAGTGAGAGTTCTCTGGCGACAAAATGGTGTAACTGAAACGCCGCTTGAACAACCAGAAGAAAAAATCCCTTTTGTAGCTGAACACGCATTTGAATGGGTTGGGCCAACTATTTTCATTTCAGCAATGTTATTGAGCCAAAATCCACATTTGGTGACAGTTGCGCTAAATGTTATCTCTAATTATCTAACAGAGTGGTTTAGAGGAATTCCAAGAGATAGTAGGAAGGCAAATCTTCGCATAATTGTAGAGACTAAAAGTGGGCTTTATAAAAAAATAGAATATGAAGGTTCACCGGATGGATTAAAAGACCTTCCTAAAGTAGTTAGGGAACTATACAATGAATAAGGAAGTAGAATCGTTCTTAAAAAAATTTAGCGAAGTGATAAGAGAATGCGAGAAATTTTGTTTTATGAGCAGAGCCAAAGGCTTTCAGCTAGAGGCTGTTAAGGAATTGACAACACTCAGGCAGGAAGCCATATCTTTAAAAGAACAAATGATAAAGGTTAAAGATGAAGATTCTGCAAATACTATGTTAAGCTTAGAGAATTTAATAGACGCTATGATTAATGAGTTGGAGATGTGGGTTGCATTGAAAGAAGATAATCCCAATAAAGCTTGGGATTTCCTAATAAATGCTCAATCCGCAGTAAGAACATCGGCACAAGCTCATAGCATAGCAATAGATTTAAATGCAGAGGGATACGCAAATAAGTTGCACCTGCTAGAAAAATTGCTTTTTCCCCCTCAAATGTTTTTTAGCCCTAGTTTTATTATTGAGAAGGCAGACTGTTCAATATGTGGGAAGGAATATGGAGAATGTGAACACATTGTGGGGAAAGCCTATATGGGTAAAATGTGTTATAGAATATTAAAAAAAGTTAAAGAGATAAAAGAGGCATCAATAGTTGAAGAACCGGCGCATAAACATGCAAGGATGCTTCAGTTTACTGATGAATGGGTAACGAGGGATTTCATGACTTGGAGGAGAATTGACAAAGATGAATAAAAACACAAGTTCATAAAGCAGAGCGTGCCTCGCTACAGTGCATCGTTAAAAAGGATTTTTTTATCACCAAATGAAGATTGTATAAGCGATATATGGCGATTAATGCTGCTATGGGGTTCTCCCATTATAAGTTTCTCTTAGGCTGAGGGAAAAAATTTCCAACAGCAGGAGAGCTTTTTCTGAATCCATGAGCTCAGTCGTAAAAATAGGAAGGAGAGAAGTTGGCACCATTTACTTGTTGAAACCAGTAAATAGGTAAAGTGTTACGATTTCTTGGGATGAGACCCGCTTTTAGAAAAAAAGGAAATAGGTGGGGGAAGATTCTTTTTGTCCCGATTTTAAGCGGAGGCTTCGAGTTCGAGCAGAGGCTTCTCGGAGTCCACCAGCTCACCTTCAGCTACGTGGATTTTTTTGATTATCCCTTCAACGGCCGCCTTAATCTCGTTTTCCATTTTCATCGCCTCGACTATGGCTAGGGTCTGGTTCTTTCTTACTTTTTCTCCTTCAGCCACCACCACTCGCACTACTTTTCCAGGCATCGGGGCTTTAACAGCCATCAACCCCTTAGCGGTAGCTTCTTCCCTTCCCCGACCAATCAGCATCGCGGCTGAAGCCTCCTCGAATTCGAACCGACATCCTTCAACGGCCACAATAATTTTGTTCTGATTACGAGCGACAGCGGCCAAGAAACTTTTCTCGTCAACAAGAATAGAAAAAACACCCGGGGAAATCTCCTTAATATTCAGTTCTAAAGATCCTTGGTTATCAGAATAAAGGCAGTTTTCTCCTTTTTTCTCCAAGAAAAACTTGATAAGTTCCTCAGCGCAAAGGAAAGTTACCTCCATCAATCTCCTCCCCCAATCCGCCAATGGCCGAGAGTCTGCCAGGGTGAAGGTCGGGTTAAACGCTCTAACCCCTCTGCCCTATAAACAGGTTTACGGTTTATCTCCATATAGGCAGCAGCCGCTTGGGCTAATCGCTTCAGGTCAGGTTCTCGGTTCATTTCACACCAGTTGGCCAAATGCTGGGGTATAAAATTGGTTGTCGTCCTGCCCGCCATAAATTCAGGATGACCGATCACATCTCGCAGAAAAGGAATCGTCGTCGCAATTCCCAAAATCACATAATCCCTTAGAGCCGCCTGCATCCGACGACAAGCTATTTCTCGATTTTCTCCCCATACAATGAGCTTGGCTAAAATTGGGTCATAATAAATCGGCACTTCCCAGCCCGCATAGATACCGCTATCAAGCCTTACCCCTGGCCCTCTTGGCTCTTGAAGATAAAGAATCTTGCCGGAAGAAGGTAAAAAGCCTCGCGCCGGGTCTTCCGCATAAATCCGGCATTCAATCGCCTGACCGTTCTGCTTAATATCATCTTGTTTCCAAGAAAGCTTTTCTCCCGCGGCAATTTTTATCTGCTGGTGGACCAAATCAATGCCTGTAACCAGCTCAGTTACCGGATGCTCAACCTGGAGTCGGGCGTTCACTTCCAAAAAATAAAAATTCTTGTTTTTATCTAAAAGAAATTCGACCGTACCGGCGTTATTATATCCAGAAACTTGGAGAACTTTTTTCGCGGTCTCGCCCATCCGCTGACGTAATTCTGGAGTCAGAGCCTGGGAAGGTGTTTCTTCGACAATCTTCTGATGCCGCCGTTGGATCGAACATTCCCGCTCAAAAAGATGGACGATATTACCGTGGTTATCGGCTAAAACCTGAAACTCCACATGCCGCGGTTCCTCGAGGTATTTTTCGAGATAAACTGACTCGTCGCCAAAAGCGGCCAAGGCTTCTCTCTTGCCCGCCTCTAAGGCCGCTTTAAGCTCTTTCTCTTCGTAAACAATCCTCATGCCTTTGCCGCCACCACCAGCAGAGGCCTTGATCATCACCGGATAACCTAAGCGCTTGGCCTCCTCGGCGTAAACCGAAGAGTCTCGACCAACGGCCTTCATCCCAGGAATAATCGGAATATTCGCCGCCTCCATTGTCTGGCGGGCCATGAGTTTATCCCCGACCAAACGCAGCGCTCGGGAGTTAGGCCCGATAAAAATAATTCCCTCTTGCTCACAGCGAGTAGCGAAATCAGCGTTTTCAGCCAAAAAACCGTACCCCGGATGGATAGCTTCAACTTGCGCCTTATGCGCAATGTCGATAATCCGTTCGATATTTAGATAACTATCGCGAGGCGCCGGCGGACCGACCAAATAAGCTTCGTCAGCTAATTGAACATGAAGACTGGCCCGGTCCACCTCCGAATAAATGACCGCGGCTCTTATCCCCAATTCCCGACAGGCCCGGATAACGCGAACGGCAATCTCCCCCCGATTAGCAATAAGAATTTTTTTAAACATGGGCTCTCTTTTGGCTAAAACTTAACCGTTGTTCAGTCTTGTTTTTCATCTCTTTAAAAAGAAACATTGCTCCTTTCTCTTATTCCTTTTTTATAACCCTTTCTTATTTTTTCGCTTCATTTTTTTATTCTTTTTTAGTGGTTACGGGGTCTGAGACTTCCCTCGCCCAGCGGGGCTTTCTCTTTTCAAGAAAAGCCGCCATCCCTTCTTGACCTTCTGAACTTATCCTTAATTCAGCGATCATGCGGGCCGTATATTCCTTCGCTTGCTCCAGGGACATAGCCGGAACTTGATGAATGAGCTCTTTACAACGAGCCATGGCTTCAGGCCCAGAACTAAGGAGAAGCTCCACCGTGGTCTTTACCTCTTCATCCAGGAGAACCTCCGGAACAACTTTGTGCACCAGGCCAATCTCGGCCGCTCTTTTGGCCGCAATCCTTTCGCCCGTAAGAAAATATTGGCGAGCCCGGCTTTCGCCAATGCGCCTGATTACATAAGGAGAAATGACCGCCGGCACTAAACCTATCTTAACCTCGCTTAAGCTGAAAATAGCCGCCTCGCTGGCAATCGCCACATCACAGGCGGTGTGGAAACCATTGCCGCCGCCAATCGTCGGACCATTAATGCGGGCTACCGTGGGTAGAGGTAGCCGGTCGAGAGAATAAATTAGCTCGGCCAATTCTTTTGATTCTCTTAAGTTTTCTTCAAAGGAGTAGCTAATGACCTCCCGCATCCAGTTAAGGTCGGCCCCAGCACAAAAGGACTTCCCTTCCCCCGTCAAGATCACTACGCGAATATCCCCGTGCTGGAGAATCTCCCCAAGGGCCTGCCGCATCTCTCGAATCATCACGGCGTTAAAGGCGTTGTGCACCTCAGGCCTATTGAAGCTTAAGATAGCGAGAGGTGGCTCGATTTTTAAGATAATCGTTTCATACGACATTTGTCGCTTAATCAGAATTTACATCCGGAAAATACCCATACGGTAGTCGGGAATTGGAGCATTCAGACTCATGGCAATGCCCAGGGCTAAGGCGGCTCTGGTTTCCAGGGGGTCGATGATGCCATCATCCCAAAGCCGAGCGGTGCTGAAATAGGGGCTGGCTTCTTCTTCGTATTTTTCTAAGATTGGCTTCATCAATTCTTGTTTTTCGGCCTCACTCATTTCCACTCCTTGTTCCTTGAGCCTTTTCAGCTTGACGGTCAGGAGCACATTGGCTGCCTGTTCGCCACCCATAACGCTGATTCGAGCGTTCGGCCACATCCAGAGAAGACGCGGGCCATAAGCCCGGCCGCACATGGCGTAGTTGCCGGCGCCGTAGGAACCGCCAACAATGACAGTAAATTTCGGGACGTCGGCGTTGGCCACAGCATGAACCAGCTTCGCCCCATCCTTAGCAATGCCGCCATGCTCGTATTGTTTACCCACAATAAACCCGGTTATGTTCTGGAGGAAAATTAGCGGAATCTTGCGCATGGCGCACAAAGTCACAAAATGGGCCCCTTTAAGGGAGCTTTGGGAAAAAAGAACGCCGTTGTTGGCCAGAATACCTACTGGATAACCCATGATGCGGGCAAAACCGCAGACGATCGTTGGTCCATAAAGCTCCTTGAACTCCTGAAACCGACTGCCGTCAACTAAGCGCGCAATCACCTCCCGAATATCGTAGGGTTTGCGCAAATCCTTGGGCACAAGCCCGTAAATCTCTTCCGGGTCATAATAAGGCTCTTCTGGTTGGGCCATGTCCAGTTCAAACTTTTTCGGCGGGTCAAGGGTCTCGATTATATTACGGGCGATTTCTAAGGCATGTTCATCGTTAAGAGCGTAATAATCGGAAACACCGGAAATCCGGCAATGGACGTCGGCTCCGCCCAGATCCTCGTCGGTTACTTCCTCGCCGGTGGCCGCTTTGACCAGCGGCGGACCACCGATAAAAATGGTGCCCTGCCGCCTGACGATGACTGTCTCGTCACTCATGGCTGGCACATAAGCCCCGCCCGCAGTACAGGAACCCATGACAATCGAAATCTGAGGAATACCCAAAGCTGACATCCGGGCCTGGTTATAGAAAATACGACCAAAATGGTCCCTGTCAGGAAAAGTACCCGCCTGGTAAGGAAGGAAAATACCGCCAGAATCAACTAAATAAACGCAGGGGAGCCGGTTTTCCAGGGCAATTTCTTGAGCCCGCACATGCTTTTTTATCGTCATCGGAAAATAAGTTCCGCCCTTCACGGTGGCGTCGTTGGCAACTACCAAGACTTCCCTTCTGTGGACCACGCCGATGCCGGTAATTATCCCGGCTCCAGGAGCCTCGTTCTCGTACATGTTATAGGCTGCGAGCGGGCTGAGCTCAAGAAAAGGAGTATTTTTGTCAAAGAGTTTTTCCAGCCGTTCCCGCACCAAGAGCTTGCCCCGCTTCTTATGGAGCTCTTTATAGTGGGGTGGGCCACCCTGCTGCACCTGCTTCAGAATTTCTTTGTATTCTTCCACTACCCGCTTGAAATGCGCGTAGTTCTCCTGATAGTCAGAACTCTTAGTGTCAACCTTGCTTTCAATTCGAAACATATCTAACCTTTATCATATAAATTTTGCCTAAGGAAGTTAAGAATAAAACGATTGACGGCTCCTTGGCTCCGGCCAATTTTCTCTTTGAACTCAATATTTAAATTTAATCTTTGATACAGCCTTAATTTTGACCTTAATTTTAATGTCAAATAAATTAACCGCTGGCCGGGAATAACTTCAGGCTAATATCATCCGCTTCCATCGCCTGAAACTCGGCTGGTCTCTGGAGAATAACCTCAAGCGGGAACAAATTTATAGCCGTAATAGATAACTCCGGCCTCCCCCTCTTCCATCATTTTCCTGAATTCTATTCTCACCCGGAGCCCCGTCTTTAATTCTTCAAAGGGACAATCAACGATTTGGCCCATCAGCTTAACGCCGTCATCTAATTCCACAATCCCCACCGCATAAGGCGCCTGGTCCTCGAATTGATGTGGCGGGACCCGAATGATGGTATAAGTAACTACCTTCCCCTCCTCGGCTAATTTAACTCCTTCGAACTCGCGACTCTGGCATTGAGGACAGATTAGGCGCGGGGGGAAAAGAATTAAGCCACAACGCCGGCATTTAGCCGCTTCCAGACGATATCGCTGGGGAATTTCTCGCCAATATCTGGCTGGCGTCGGCATCTTCTTTCCTCCTTTCACTCGGCGGCCAAAACATGGACGACTGAGCTGCCACCAGTGCCGCCCATATTCTGAGTCAAGCCAATCCTGGCTCCCTTAACCTGACGAGGGCCAGCCTCGCCCCGGAGCTGCTTAACTATCTCCACCGCTTGGGCTACACCGGTGGCGCCGACTGGGTGCCCTTTGGCCTTGAGTCCACCGCTCGGGTTAACGGGAAAACGGCCATCGACCCGAGTCAGGCCGGCTTCGACTGCTTGCCCCCCCTTTCCTTTTTCCACCAAACCAAGGGCTTCGATAACGCAGATTTCAGCAATCGTAAAGCAGTCATGAACTTCGATGAGGTTAACATCTTCGATTCTCTTACCCGCCATGGCCAGGGCTTTTTTAGCCGCCTGGTAGGTCGATTCGAGCCAGGTAATGTCCTTTCGCTGGGCTAAAGCAATCGAATCCGTGGCGTGGCCAGAGCCAATAATTTTTACGACCGGCTTTTTGAGCTTCTTGGCTAATTCGAGCGGCGCTAAGATAACAGCCGCCGCGCCGTCAGTTATTGGCGAGCAGTCGAGCACCCGTAGTGGGTCGGCCACTAAGGCCGAATTTAAAACGGCCTCAACGGAAATCTTAAAAGGAAATTGAGCTAAAGGATTGAGGGCGCCGTTTTCATGATTTTTCACCGCCACCATGGCCAACTGCTCTCGGGTAGTACCGTAGATCTCCATATGAGCCCGCGCAATTAAGGCGTAAAGCCCCGGAAACGTAATTCCGTGATAGCCCTCGTATTCTTGGTCAGCGGCCGTGCCTAAGGCATAAGTGGCCTCATTCGGGTTAAGGTCGGTCATTTTTTCGACCCCCGCCACCATGACTACGTCATTCATTCCTGAAGCCACATCAATAAACCCGAGACGCAGCGCCAAACCGCCAGAAGCACAGGCTGATTCCACCCGGGCGGCAGGTATTGACCTTTGGCCGAGATAATCAGCCAAAAGTGAACCCAGATGTTCTTGGCCCACAAAAAGCCCGCTGGACATTGACCCTACATACATGGCGTCAAGGCGGTCCACTCCCGCATCATCCAGAGCCTCCAGAGCTGTCTCGACAAATATCTGGCGTAATGATTTCTCCCAGAGTTCACCCCATTTGGTCATTCCCACACCGATAATGGCGACATCACGCATTAGACCCTCCTTACTTTTCAGCTTTCCGGATCTTTTTCCGGAACTTAGCATAGGTTCCATAATTCACATAGAACCGGCGGCCATTCAACATATCTCCAGTTTTAGGCACCAGGTCTCTAACCTCATCAATCCGCTCCGTCACCCGGAAAAGAAAAGCATCGCTGCCTGCGCCGGAGCCAAAGGAGACTATAAGAACGACATCTCCAGGTTTAGCTATGTCAAGCGTAGCTGTCAGCCCGAGAGGGGAACTACCAGAATAAGTATTCCCCAACCGATTAACCAGCAAACCAGGCTCAATCTGTTTCTTTTTAAATCCCAACAATTCCCCTACCCTTAAGGGAAATTTACCGTTAGGCTGATGAAAGATAACATAGGTAATGTCTTCTGGTTTAACCTTGGCTTTGGCCATAATTCCCTTGCCTGCTCCTACGATGTGCTTGAAATAAGCCGGGTCGCCGGTGAAACGACCACCGTGACGCGGATAATACTGATATTCTCGGCGCCAGAAGTCGGGAGTGTCAGTGGTGAAGGAATAAGTTTCTAAGACTTCAGCAATTATTTTTTCCCGGCCGAAGATAAACGCCGCCGCTCCAGCCGCCGTGGAGTATTCAAGAGCATCACCTGGGGCACCTTGGGAAGTATCTGCGCCCACTCCCAAGCCATACTTAATGTCGCCTGCTTTAACCTGGCTCAAAGCTAAATACATTCCCTCAGTTCCCGCTTTGCAGGCAAATTCGAGGTCGGCCGTGTGGACATCGGGACAAGCGCCGATGGCTTCAGCGAGGACAGTGCCGCTGGGCTTCACCGCATAGGGATGGGATTCGGAACCAACATAAACAGCGCCGATTTCTTGGGGATTAATCCCTGCCCGTTTAATGGCCCGACGAGAAGCTTCCACTGCCATCGTGATAGTATCCTGGTCTGGTGCCGGCACTGATTTCTCTTCCAGCAGCAGCCCTTTTTTGTAACTTTCAGCATCAGCTCCCCAAACGCCGGCTATTTCTTCAACCCGGATCCGATAGCAGGGGATATAGGCCCCATAACCCACTATACCAACCATAAAGCCTCCTTTTCTGATTAATTTAAAAGACAAATAAAGTAATCACGAACCAAGATAATCTTGAATCGAGTAAAATATCCTTTCATAAGCCAGGAACCTTTGTCAAGAACTTAACGGCAAAGGTCCTCCGTGACCGCCAAAATTAAGCCTCCCTTTTCGGCAAAATAATGTCTGGCTCTTTTTCAATTTTCAATAAATTTATCCCTCTCTTAAAATCATGTTTCTTCTTGTTTTTAGAAGAATTGTAGCCGGCGCAAACCTGATAAATCACCACCGTTTTGGCGAATGAGATGAACCGGGTTTGACAGGGCAGGCAAAGGCTCTTAGAATAGGCCAAGATAAGAAAAGGAATTTCCGCAATCGAAGGGAACGCCCATGATGTTTTTTTCGTCTATAAGAGTGAAGTGAGTTGGCTTTGGAGAAGGTGGTTCAAGAATGCCTGGATGGCAGCGAGGGTGCCTGGCGCACCTTGGTTGACACTTTCTCCAAGAGGATATTTAATTTGGCCTACCAATTTTGTGGTCGCTACGAAGAAGCGGAGGACTTAACTCAGGAGATATTCATGAAAATTTACACCTCACTCCCAAAATATGACCCCAAAAAGAACCTCACGGCCTGGGTCCTCACTCTGGCCAAGAACCACCTCATCGACACTTATCGCCGTACAAAGCGGGAAAAAACCCAAAGAGACGACTTCGACGAAAACCTGCCGGTGGAAATGGAATCAGGGCCAGAGGAAATTATGGTGGCCACTGAAGAAAAAAATCTTATTTGGCAAGGCCTAGAAAAGATTTCCCCGGATATCCGTTTGGCTGTCATCCTGATTGAAATCCAAGGAAGGTCCTATGAGGAAGCGGCGGCCATCCTGGGAGCACCTCAGGGCACGGTCAAGTCAAGGGTGAACCGCGGCAAAATCCAGTTAGCCCGGATTCTACGCCAGTCTGGAGGTCAGCCATGAAATGCTCGCGGGTGGAAAAATTGCTACCTATCTATTTAGAAAACGAACTCCCTCCCCAGGAAAAACGCCTTCTCGAGGCTCATCTCCGCCAATGTTCCGACTGCCAGACGACCTTGGCCTACCTCCAGGCCATTCCTTCCCTGTTAGCTTCAATCCCTGAAAGGGAAATAAGCCCGTCGCTTCAGGCTAAGCTTTACGCCATTCCTTCCCTAACCCCAGCGCCAGCCAAGAAACTGGGTTTCTCCTTGGATTGGCTCCTCCGACCTGCCTTTCAACCGGTTTTAGCCGCGGCTTCAGTCTTTTTATTCGTTCTCTCTTTCTTTCTTTTTCATCCTGACGGCCGCTTCCTTTCGCGCTCGATTAACGAGCAATTGCATCTCGGCTACAGTCGCTTAGAGAAAATTATGGCTAAGGCGGAAAGCTTGCCTGGTTATTTGCCCGTGGTGCGGGAATCTCTCCAGAATTCATTGAAAAGCCTGAGTCAATCCCGCCCTCACGAGTCAGATAAAATATAAGGAGGAAAATAGTGAACGAAAAAACTTCGGTCAAAAAAATAACCAAATCGCCCTTTCTGGCCGGGATTCTGTCGGCTATTTTTCCCGGAACTGGTGCTCTCTATAACGGCGATTATCTACGCGGGATTATTTTCATCATTCTTTTTGCCGGCCTGGTGACGATGCAAACCAAAAGCGGCGTTCAACCCTTCGCCGCTCTTATCCTGGCTGGTTTTTATTTTTTCCAGATAATCGACGCGGTCCACAGCGCCAGAATGATTAATTTAGCCTCGGAAATTGGCAGCGAGACCCACGTCGAGGTTAGTCGGCCAGCTCAAACCGAAGTCCGGGGTTCTCTTTTTTGGGGCCTCTTTCTAATCGGGTTAGGGGTTATTTTCCTGCTGGCAAATTTTGAGGTCATCCTTTATGAAAACATCTTCGACTTTTGGCCGCTCATTATTATCGTTATCGGGTTGAAGCTGATTTTCGAGGCGGCCCGCCGGAATAAATGAAAGGGAGAAAGCCAATGGCGGAAAGAAGACATCACGGCAATTTGGTCTGGGGGTCGATTCTGGTTATCTTGGGCCTTATTTTTCTTTTAGAAAATTTTGGCTATGACGTCTGGGACCAAGTAGCTAAATTATGGCCAATTATCTTGATTGTTTGGGGACTGAGCAAACTTCAAGCCGCTTTGAAAACCAGAACCGTTAAAGCTCAGCCTTTACCCGCTGAAAAAAGCACCGAAACAAAAGACTCCCAATGAAAAGTAAAGAAATAATTCTGCTAATTGCCATCATCCTGGCCGGGGTGACAATTACGCTTTCTCGTTCCGGACGTTTGCCCTTTCTGGAGTGGGACTGGCAACCGTTCATTATCGAAGGCGAGCAGTTTAGCTTTGAAGAGGTCAGGTTAGTCGAACCGCCTTTGCCTGCAACGCTCCTCGTTAATAACCCAAAGGGCGAAGTTATAGTGGAGAAAAGCGAGGGGGAAAAAGTCGAAATATTTTGGGAAAAAAGGGTTTGGGCTAAAAAAGAAGAAGAGGCTAAAGCCTTGGCTGATGGAATTAAACTCGTTCTAAATAAAACTGCGGCTGAGGTCACGATTAACATCCTGACGCCAGAAAAGATAAGACGGAGCTATCAGAGTTATCTCCGAATAATCGCTCCCGCCCCTCTGGCTGTAGAAATCAGCAACTCCTACGGCCAGGTGAGAGTTGGAGGGTTATCGGCCGTCAAGGCCACTAACTCTCATGGCTCAATTACTCTTAATAAAATTCCCGGGCGGCTCCAAGTCCAAAATCGCCATGGCGATATTAATTTAACTGAGGTCGCTGGCCCAGCTGAGATTAGCTCTGAACACGGCAACTTAGCTCTATTTCAGGTCCAGAAGGACGTTAGAATCGAGGCTCGCTACGGCCATCTGGACTTAGACGAGTTAGGCGCTCAGCTGGAAATAAAAGCTGAACATCTTTCTATTCGCGGCCGAAAGATAGCGGGGCCTCTTTCTATTTTCACTTCCTACGAACCGGTTGACCTGAAAGAGGTGGGCGAGGCCGAAATCACTAATAAATATGGCCTGATAAGAGTCGAGGGCGGCAAAGGGCGCCTTAATTTGCAGAACCGTTATGGAACCGTCGACCTGACAGATATCGAAGGAAACGTCCAGGTTACCGGAAAGAACGTTCGTTTGGCCGGGCGGTCGCTCAGGGGCCAGGAAATCAATATCGAATCCTCCTATGATAATATCGAGCTCCAAGACTTTTCTGGCCGCACAAATATTTCCCTCCGTCACGGAGACTGCTCTCTTGAGCCGACCTCACTGGCCGCGGGGCTCAATTTTCAAGGTGATTATAGCTCCTTGCGGCTTTTCTGGCCGCCGCGGGGAAACTATCCCCTAGAAATTATCGTCCGCCACGGTAAAATTATCTGGCAACTCGATGAGCCAGCTGCGCAGGTGGAAAGTAACAGCCAGACCGAGATTCGGGCTTTTCACCAAAGGAATGAAGCGCCGCTCGTCCGCATAAACAACCGCTTTGGCCGGGTGGTGGTTGAAAAGTCAATTGCCAGGGAGGAGGATAAAAAACCTATTTTTCCTTAAGTCGAGCCTGATGGATTCGCTGTGTGAGACAACCGTTGATCTTAATATTAAAATAAGAAATAAGATTAGTAATATCTTTTTTATATTTAGTTACATAACGGACAAAATCCATTTCTTGACAAAATCGTAGCAGATTTTCCAATTCGCCAACTTCATCGTGAAGCTCGATTAAATAATGGTTAATCGTTCGGTATTGAGCATTAATCTCAATAAGCTCGGCTTCGGGCATCTTGGCTAAGTCAAGGTAAGGCGGAATTCCTTGGAGTATTTCCAGGGCTTCGCTCTTTAATTCGTTAATTGATTCCTGAATTTCCTGAAAATAGGACTTGTATTCCAGCGGCCGTTTCACCCTTTCCTGGGCGCGGTCCAGAAGATGGTCGTATTGTTCCGCCAAAGAAAGAAGAAGTTCTTTGGTTCCGAAGTGTTTTCGCCGGAAATTATAAAGGTCGATAAAATCTCGTCCTATGTATATTTTATCTTGATAGTGCGTCAGGAGCTCGGCTGGAGAATGCGTATAAAATTTTATTTCATAATTGCGACCACCAGAATTTCTGGCTCGCAGACGCGCCAGAACTAAGTGGTTATTCTGTTCAATGAAATAACTATTGATTTCGATGAGGACAGAATAGACGGCCAGATTTTGAACGATTAATTCGCGGAGATAATCAAGGAATGATTCATTTTTTTGGATAAATTCGGTTATTTCCTCGTTAGCCAGAGGGGTGAGGACAGCGTAGGCCGGAGAAAGCATAAAAAGAGTCGAGCCTGAGCCTATTTCCAAGTGGAGGTTGTGGAGAACCTTAGAATGGAGGTCGGTAAGCAGCATGGGCCGGAGTGGCGGGAGGGCTTTTTGGTCTACCTGGCCTAATTGCTCCAATTCATTCATGCTGACCTCTTTTTAACCCCCTCATGTTAACATGGCCCATAAAAAAAATCAATTTAGGTCTGGGAGAAAAAAATATGGTAAATAGGTGAAGCGGTCCCGATTTTGG
>Ga0185342_1000817_pt1 | contig 14408 bp, 10 predicted proteins | sample ConPoolayeEmetaG_FD_128045 | JGI IMG/M metagenome (GOLD analysis project Ga0185342, IMG submission 128045) | Hot spring microbial mat communities from California, USA to study Microbial Dark Matter (Phase II) - Cone Pool mat layer E metaG... ...
GTCTAAGTTATCTCCAATTTCCTTTATCTTCAACTCCATTGTTTTTAAACCATCCGCTACATCCCTTGCCATTTCTGTTTCTTTTTTTGCTGATAGGAGTATTTCTTCTATTTCTTTCATTACTATATTCACCTGATCCTGTATTGCCTTTACCATGTCTTTTATTTTGTCAGCATTAGCTGAAGAGTCATGGGCAAGATTTCTTATGTCTGATGCGACAACTGCAAAACCTTTACCGAACTCACCTGCCCGTGCTGCTTCAATAGCTCCACTGACAGCAAGCATATTTGTCTGTACAGAGACCATTGTTATAGCATCCACAATTTTGTCTATTTTTCTTGATAGAAACTCAAGCTCTTTTATTTTTTTAAGATGAATATTGGATTCTTCTGCTGACTGAACAATTGCGTTAATTATCTCCTGCACTAAAATCACATTGTTTGATATGAATTCTTGAATTTTATTATATTTTTCATAAGCTTTCATAACATTGTTTCTTGAATTTTCTACGTTTTTTTCAACTCGAGATACAAATTCATTTGACTTCTCCACACTCTCTATCTGACTCTTTACTCCTCTACTTATTTGCTCTAAGGCTATAGAAATTTGTGAAGCAGAACGGTTAATCTGCTGAAGAGCACTTGAAAGTTCTTCAGCAGCTGATGCCACCTCTTCTGCACTCTTTGCAACATCTGTTGAACTTTTTAAATCGTCAGCTAACTCTGAAAGATTCTGAGCGGAGTTTTCAGATTCCTTTAGTGCCTGTGCCTGCTCTGCCATATTTTTCGCAATCTCCTCTGAGGCTGCTGCCTGTTCTTCAGCAGATGAGGATATTTCTTCAACTTCCTTTAATGACTGCTGTATTGCTGATTCTGAACGAGTTGCGATGGATGCTACATCTTGAGCTAATTTTACTATCTCAGCCATTAAAGTCTTTATATTTTCAAGCTGTGATATAACTGTATCTCCTTTTTCTGCTTCACTTTTTACTTTACTTGCTGAGTTCTTTATCCCTTCTACAATTACATTAACTGACTTTTGAATATCAGAGACTAATTCCTGTATCTCCCTAGCACTTTTTTCAGAAGTCTCTGCAAGGGTTCTTACCTCATCTGCTACTACAGCAAAGCCTTTACCATGTTTGCCTGCTCTTGCTGCTTCAATTGCGGCATTTAATGCTAAAAGATTTGTCTGATCTGCAATCTTTGCCACTGTTTTAACTATATCTCCTATTTTTGCTGAGTGCTTTTCAAGTTCAGTCATTTTTTTAACAGACTCATCCTGTCTTTCAGATGCCAATACTACATCTTTAACAAGCCTTTCAATGATAGAACTTACGCTATTTACGACTGAATTAGTATTTTCAATCGTCAGCTGAGCAGATTCTGCTAGTTCCCTTCTTGTTTTGACTGATTCAAACATTTGTTTGAAGCCTGTAAGGATTTCCTGAGCAAAATTAGAAATCTGTTGTGCCTCTTTAGCAATTTCTTGAGAAGAACTCTTAAGGTCTTCAACAGAAGCTGTTGCTTCTGCTATTCCTGAAGCAAGTTGTGAAGTGGCTGCTGCAATTCTTTCTGCTATCTGTTGCTGTTTTGCAAGAGTCCTTGCTCTTTTTCTCTGTGCTTCAGCTTCTTTTGCTGAAGTTGTAACTGTTTTGGTTGTTTCTGTTGTTGATGCTTTCTTGACCAATGCCATTTTTTTACCTCCTCTTTTTTTTATTTTGAAGCTAAGCTAAAAGGAAATATAATTTTTCTACTAAAACATATTGATTTATAAGGCTTTTTCTGGGGGGGGGGTAGAGTCTAATATTACCTACTTTTGGGAAAAAAATTTCCATAAAATAAAATATCATAATTATAGTAAAATTTCAACATTTTTTCACCCCAAAAATTACTTCCTAACTTCCCATACTCTTAGGCATTCGTGCATTGGAGTTTCCTTAAACTGAAAGAGATTATTTTTGAGGAATGTCGGACCAAATGGTTCAGGAAAATCAACTCTTTTAAGAATTTGTGCATTGTTAGAAAGTCCTGACAATGGTGAAATTGTTTATTATGAAGACGGAAAAGTTGTTGAGAATAATCTAAATTTAAGAAGGAGGATTACGCTGCTATTGCCAAATATTGGAATTTTTAGCACAACAGTTTTAAAAAATGTTGCCTATGGCTTAAAAATAAGAGGGATGAATAAAGGAGAAATAAAAGAACGAGTTGAAAAAGCTCTTGATTTTGTCGGGTTACTTCATAAAAAGAATCAAAATGCTCTCAGTTTATCAAGTGGAGAAGCAAAAAGAATGGGGATTGCAAGAGCAATTGTTTTAGAACCAGAGGTTTTGTTTCTTGATGAGCCAACAGCTTCAGTGGATCAGGAAAACACGAAAATAATCGAAGAAATTCTTATTAAATTAAAAAAAGTGAACTCCATTATAGTTATTTCAACCCATGATGCCTCTTCTGCAAAAAGAGTAGGAGATTTCTTGCTTTTTCTAAGGGATTAGTGGAGTTTGCAGATCCATCAAAAATTGATATCAACTACTATATTGATAATCAGATAATTCCTGTTGCAATGAGAATTCTGAAAGTTTTTGAATCAAAAACCTTTCCCAAGCTCTTTTAAAATTTCTTTTTTTATTTTGTTGATCCTGTCCTTATGTGTTCCATGCCAGTAAAGTTTTTTACATGATCTGCAAACTACAAATTCTTCACTGGTAAAAAAAACATGGTCCGGTATTTCATTTTTGAGCTTCATGATTTCTTCCTTTTTTATCTTTTCCATTTCTCCATTGCAGACAGGACATCTTGGTGTTAGTGAAAATAAATTTATGTATGGAATCTGAGAAAGTACTTCCTTTATCTGCTCTTTAACATCTTCAGAATGAATAAGTAAAACATTTTTTAAAAGTTTTGATTTTGCAAGAATTGTATCCCTTGTCAGAAGAGTTCTGCTGTCCTGTATAGATATCTTTATCAGTTCCTTATCTGTAAATTTATTGTTGTACAGTGTGTCAAAACCAAAAAGCCTGAGCCATCGGCTCAGGCTTCCAAGCATTACATCCGCAACAAAACGCACAGAAAGCATCAACTTTCCTCTATTGTTTCCTCCTTGAACTCTTCTATCTGCATGTTATAGAAATCTCCCTTTATCAATGTATCTTTATAATCAGGACAGCCTGTTCCAGCAGGAATAATTCTGCCCATTATTACATTTTCCTTTAAACCTTTTAACTCATCAATTCTACCCTCAATGGCTGCATCTGTAAGAACTCTTGTTGTTTCCTGAAACGAAGCTGCAGATACCCATGACTCAGTTGAAAGAGCTGACTTTGTAATTCCGAGCAAAAGAGGCTTTGCCTGAGCAGGCTTTCCTCCGCGTGCCAGAACCCTTTCATTTTCCTCAATAAATGTGAATCTATCAACTTCCTCACCTATAAGAAATGATGTGTCTCCAGGATCTTCAATTTTTACCTTCTTCATCATCTGCCTGACAATAACTTCAATATGCTTATCATGTATAGAAACTCCCTGAAGTCTATAAACCTTTTGAATCTCATCAACAAGATATCTTTGCAACTCTGTTGGACCGAGTATATCAAGGATGCTATGCGGATTTATTGAGCCATCTATCAGTGGTTCACCTGCCTTCACCCAGTCTCCATCATGAACTATTACATGCTTGCCTTTGGGAATCTGATATTCTCTTGTTTCATCAGCTCCTCTGATAACAATCAATCTTGAACCTTTCTGCCCACCTCTGAACTCAACTATACCATCTATTTCACTGACAATAGCTGCTTCTTTAGGTCTTCTTGCCTCAAAAAGCTCAGCTACCCTTGGAAGACCTCCTGTTATATCCTTTGTCTTAATTGTCTCTCTCGGAATCTTTGCAAGTATGTCTCCGGGCTCAACAACATCTCCTTTGTCAACAACCAAAATTGCACCAGCTGGCAGGAGATATCTTGCAGGAGCTCCTACAGGAAGGCGAGCTGTTTTGCCATCTTTATCCTTTATGGTAACACGGGGTCTATAAGTTGCAGGATAATCAATTATTATCTTGTGAGAAAGCCCTGTGGTTGGATCAGTTTCTTCTTTAAATGTAATACCTTCCACAAGATCACCAAGAGCTATTTTGCCACCTATCTCGGTAATAATAGGCGTTGTATATGCATCCCACTCAGCCAGCCTCTGACCTGATTCAACAATCTGGTCTTCTTTAACAAGAATCTTCGCTCCATAAACAAGATTGTACTTTTCCCTTTCTCTTCCTGTTGCATCCACAATTGTTATCATGGCATTTCTGTTAAGAACAATGAGAGAGCCATCCTTTCTTTCAACATAATGAATGTTTTTAAACTTGATTTTTCCAGAACCTTTAGCTTCGAGCCTGGCTTCTTCAACTATCTTTGTGGCTGCTCCTCCAATATGGAAGGTTCTCATTGTAAGCTGCGTGCCAGGCTCTCCAATGGACTGTGCAGCTATAACTCCTATTGCTTCTCCTATCTCAACAGGTTCACATCTTGCAAGATCCATCCCATAACATTTTGAGCAAACACCAAATTTTGTTCTGCATGTTAGCACTGAACGAATTTTTACTCTGTCTATTCCTGCATCCACAATCTTTTTTGCCAATGAATGATCTATTAATGTCTCCTTCTTTGCAATTATGTCACCTGTAAGAGGGTCTTTTATATCTTCCGCAAGGGTTCTTCCAAATATTCTTTCCTCAAGGGTCATCACAATTTCACCACCTTCAACCAGAGCAGTAATATATATTCCATCCTTTGTTCCACAATCATTCTCTGTAAGGAAAACATCCTGCGCCACATCAACAAGTCTTCTTGTTAAATAACCTGCATTTGCTGTTTTCAGTGCTGTATCTGCAAGACCCTTTCTTGCACCATGTGTGGATATAAAATACTGAAGTGGTGTAAGTCCTTCCCTGAAATTAGCTGTAATAGGAGTTTCAATAATCTCACCTGATGGTTTTGCCATCAATCCTCTCATTCCTGCAAGCTGCCTTATCTGTGCAATGCTTCCACGGGCACCTGAGTCTGCCATCATAAAGATGCTGTTGAATGACTTCCTTTCAGCAAGCTCTTCTTCTGTGAGGCTGTCTTTCTCTTCAGCTCCAAGTTCTTTCATCATTTCATCAGCAACCTTTTCTGTAACATTTGCCCATATATCAATCACCTTGTTATATCTTTCTCCCTGTGTTATCAATCCCTCTGCATACTGTCTCTGGACTTCCATCACCTGCAATTCTGCTTCCTTTATAAGTTCTGCTTTCTTTGAAGGTATATGCATATCATCAATGCATATGGAGATTCCTGATTGTGTTGCGACTTCAAAACCTAACTTCTCAAGTTTATTTAAGAACAGAACTGTCTGTCTTTTGCCAAATTTATTATGAATATACTCAATCAACTTTCCGAGTTCCTTTTTTGTTAACTCTTTGTTAAGCATTTCAAATGGAACACCTTCAGGAACAATTTCTCTGAATATAATCCTTCCAGCAGTGGTGTTCACAATGCGTCCATTTAGTTTAACCTTTATTGGAGCATGTTTTTCTACTGCCCCGCTCTGATAGGCAAGAACAACCTCTTCAGGATCTGAAAAAACCTTACCTGCCCCTTTTGCAGTTTTCTTAACCTTTGTAAGATAGTAAACTCCGAGAACCATATCCTGAGTTGGGACAACTATAGGCTTTCCATTTGCTGGAGAAAGAAGGTTGCCAACAGACATCATCAACACTCTTGCTTCAATTTGTGCCTCATAAGAAAGAGGAACATGAACTGCCATCTGGTCTCCATCAAAATCTGCATTAAAAGCTGTACATACAAGTGGATGAAGCTTTATAGCTTTTCCTTCTACCAGAACAGGATCAAAAGCCTGAATTCCAAGCCTGTGAAGTGTTGGAGCCCTGTTAAGAAGAACAGGATGTTCCTGAATTACCTCTTCAAGGGCATCCCATACTTCTGGTCTTTCCTGTTCAACAAGTCTTTTTGCCTGTTTTATTGTGGTTACAAATCCTTTTTCCTCAAGCTTGTTAAAAACAAATGGTTTAAAAAGTTCCAGAGCCATAATTTTTGGCAATCCGCACTGGTGCATATCAAGTTCTGGCCCTACAACTATAACTGACCTACCAGAATAATCCACCCTCTTGCCTAAAAGATTCTGTCTGAATCTTCCCTGTTTGCCCTTTATCATATCGCTTAAAGATTTAAGAGGTCTTCGACTGCCAACCTTTAAAGCCTTTGACCTTTTTGTATTGTCAAAAAGGGTATCTACTGCTTCCTGAAGCATTCTTTTTTCATTTCTTATAATCACGCCTGGAGCTTTAAGCTCCATAAGTCTTTTCAATCTGTTGTTTCTGTTAATTACTCTCCTGTAAAGATCATTTAAATCCGATGATGCAAACCTGCCTACGTCAAGCGGGACAAGTGGTCTTAACTCTGGTGGAAGTACTGGAATAATATCAAGAATCATCCATTCAGGACGATTTCCAGAATTTTTAAATGCTTCAACAACCTTAAGCCTTTTTGTAAGCTTTCTTTTTATCCCACTTGATGTTGCTGTGTCTATTTTTTCTTTGAGTTCCTTAGCAAGTGTGTCCAGATCAATCTTTTTAAGAAGCTCTCTTATTGCTTCTGCTCCCATTCCCGCTTTAAATCTGCTACCATATTCAGCAGTCTTTTTTCTGTATTCTTCCTCTGTAAGAATATCCTTCTCCTTTAATGGAGTATCACCTGGATCAATTACTATGTAGTCCTCATAATAAATAACCCTTTCAAGCTGTCTTACACTGAGATCAAGCAGAAGTCCCATTTTGCTTGGAACCCCTCTTACAAACCATATATGAGCCACAGGTGCGGCAAGCTCAATATGACCCATTCTTTCCCGTCTGACCTTTGATTGAATTACCTCTACACCACATTTATCACATATAACACCTTTATGTTTCATTCTCTTGTACTTACCGCAAAGACATTCCCAGTCTTTTACAGGTCCGAAAATTTTTGCACAGAAAAGACCATCCTGTTCAGGTTTAAAGGTTCTGTAGTTAATTGTTTCAGGCTTTTTTACCTCACCATATGACCATTCCCTTATCTTTTCAGGTGAGGCAAGTTTTATCCTTATTGCATCAAAATCCCTCGGATTTTTAGGTTTTTGAAACAATGAATAAATATCTTCTATCAAGCTCTCCCTCCCAATTTCTTCTTTTTCTCCAGAAGTTCTACATCAAGGCATAGACTCTGGAGTTCTTTTATTAAAACATTGAATGATTCAGGAACTCCTGGCTCCAATACAGGATGTCCCTTAACAATAGCTTCATACATCCATGTTCTGCCCATTATATCATCACTTTTTACAGTTAAAAATTCCTGAAGAGTATACGCTGCTCCATATGCTTCAAGTGCCCATACTTCCATCTCTCCAAGTCTCTGTCCACCAAACTGTGCTTTACCTCCAAGAGGTTGCTGTGTAACAAGAGAGTAAGGACCTATTGAACGAGCATGAATTTTGTCTGCTACAAGATGATGCAGTTTAAGCATATACATATATCCAACTGTAACAGGTCTTTCAAAAGGCTCACCGGTTCTGCCATCATAAAGAATTACCTGTCCTGTTGGTGGATATCCAGCTTTCTTTAAAAGTTCCTTTATTTCACTTTCTTTTGCTCCCTCAAAAACAGGACTTGCTATATAAAGACCAAGAGCTTTAGCAGCAAGACCTAAATGAGTTTCAAGAATCTGTCCCACATTCATTCTTGAAGGCACTCCCAGAGGATTAAGTACTATATCAACAGGTGTTCCATCTTCAAGGTATGGCATATCCTCTTCTGGTAAAATCATTGAAACAACACCTTTGTTGCCGTGTCTACCAGCCATTTTATCTCCAACCTGTATCTTTCTCTTCATTGCAATATAAACTTTAATTACTTGATTAACTCCTGGTGGAAGCTCATCTCCCTTTTCAATTCTTTCAACTTTTTCATTATATTTTGCATAAATCTGTTTTATATTCTGCTCAACTTCCTTATTAACCCTGCTTACTTCTGCCTTAACATCAGGGTCCTCTACCTTGAGCTTAAGCAGTTGATTTACATCAAGAAGATTAACAACTTTCTGTGTAAGAGTCTTTCCTTTATGGCAAAGTATTTTAATAGGGTCTCTTGGATCCTTCACATCTTCAAAAACTACTTTACCTTTCAGAATCTTTCTAATTCTGCTTGCTTTTGTCTCTTTAAGTATTCTTATTTCATCCTCCCTGTCTCTTTCAAGTGCTCTAATTTCCTCTTCCTCTATAGCCTTTGCTCTGTTTGATTTTTCTTTTCCTTTTCTTGTCAGAATCTTTACATCAATAACAACTCCCTCAATGCCGGGCGGTACATATAAACAGCTTTCTTTTACATCTTCTGCTTTTTCGCCAAATATTGCATAAAGAAGCTTTTCTTCAGGAGTAAGAACCCTTTCTCCCTTAGGAGTTATCTTACCTACAAGAATGTCTCCTGCTTTTACATGTGCACCTATCCTGATGATTCCATCCTCATCAAGATTTTTAAGAAGTTCTTCATTTACATTTGGAATTTCTCTGGTAATCTCTTCAGGACCAAGCTTTGTGTCTCTACATTCCACTTCAAATTCATCTATATGAATTGATGTATAAACATCTTCCTTTACAAGTCTTTCACTTATCAGAATAGCATCCTCAAAGTTATACCCACCCCATGGCATAAATGCAACAAGAACATTTCTTCCAAGCGCAAGCTCACCTTTATCCATACTTGGACCATCAGCAAGAATTGTACCTCTTTCCACTTTCTGTCCAACCTTCACAATCGGCTTTTGATTCATGCATGTTCCCTGATTGGATTTATGAAACTTCACAAGATTATATATATCAACTCCACCACCTTCTTCAGTAACTCTAACAACAATTCTGGTTGCATCAACGCTCTCAACTATTCCTTCTCTTCTGGCAACTATAAGCCAGCCACTGTCCCTTGCAGCATAAATTTCCATTCCTGTTCCCACCATTGGAGCTTCTGTATGAATAAGTGGAACTGCCTGTCTCTGCATGTTTGAACCCATCAATGCCCTGTTAGCATCGTCATTTTCAAGAAATGGAATTAAAGAAGCAGATACACTGACAATCTGTTTTGGAGATACATCCATATACTGAACTTCTTGAGGAGAAACCATTTTAAAATCTCCCTTAACACGAGCAGATACTGTCTCTCCAATCAGATTACCTTTTTTATCAACTGGTGTTGTTGCTTCTGCTATTACAAAATTTTCACTCTCAAGAGCGCTCAGATAATGCACTTCATCCGTAACTTTACCATCCACAACCTTTCTGTATGGAGACTCTATAAAACCAAACTCATTGATTCTTGCATATGTTGCAAGAGACGTTATCAATCCAATATTTGGTCCTTCAGGAGTCTCAATAGGACATATTCTTCCATAATGTGTTGGATGAACATCTCTCACTTCAAATCCTGCTCTTTCACGGGTAAGTCCTCCAGGACCAAGTGCACTCAGTCTCCGCTTATGGGTAATTTCACTTAAGGGATTTGTTTGATCCATGAACTGACTCAATTGACTGGAACTGAAAAACTCTTTAACTGCTGCCATTACAGGCTTTGTATTAATAAGATCATGTGGCATTGCAGTTTCTGTGTCAGTTATAGTCATCTTCTCCCTTATAGCTCTCTCCATTCTTACAAGTCCTATACGAAACTGGTTCTCTAAGAGCTCGCCAACTCCTCTTACACGTCTGTTACCGAGGTGGTCTATATCATCAACCTCACCTTTACCTGTTCTGAGATTAAGCAGATACTTAACAATCTCTATAATATCCTTGTCAGTTAACACCCTTACATCAAGCGGAATATCAAGACCCAATTTCTGATTTAATTTAAGCCTTCCCACAGGAGAAAGGTCATACCTTTTAGGATCAAAAAACAATCCATAGAAAAGTTCCTCAGCTGCTTCTTCAGTGGCAGGTTCTCCCGGTCTTAATTTCTTATATATCTCTCTTAATGCATGCTTTTTATGTTCCACTTTATCAGTAAGAAGTGTTTCCCTCAAAGATGGAAGATAGTTAAGATTATCTATAAAAAGCAGATTCAATTTCTGAATTTTACAAGATAGAATTCTTTGAAAAGCTCCTTCAGTAATCTCTTTATTGCTATCAACTATTACCTCACCGGTTTCAGGATCAACAATATCTGAAAGGGTAATTCTTCCAATTATTTCACTTTTTGGAATAGGTATCTCCTGGATACCGAGTTCTTTCATTTTTCTCAATGCATATCTGGTAATTTTACTTCCTTCCTTTACTATAACCTCCCCGGATTGCCCGCAGATATCAATTTTTGTCCTGACTCCTGCCAGTATATCACTTACTGGTCTTGTATATGTATTGTCATCCTTTATTCTTATCTCTTCAATTGGATAAAAGATCCTCAGAAGATCCTCATTCGTGTAACCAAGTGCCTTAAGAACAATTGTTGCTGGAAGCTTCTTCCTTTTATCAATTCTTACATATAAAAGATCCTTTGAATCAAATTCAAAATCAAGCCATGAACCCCTGACAGGAATAACTCTTGCTGTGTATAAAAATCTTCCGCTAATTCTGCTTTTACCCTTATCAGGTGCAAAATAAACTCCCGGAGATCTGTGTAACTGGCTGACTATAACCCTTTCAACACCATTTATTATAAAGCTTCCTGTTTCTGTCATCATTGGAAGGTCACCAAGAAAAACCTCTTGTTGTCTGGATTCCTTGAGAGTTTTTCTTCCTTCTTCATCTTTTTCCCATATGTTTAAACGAACCTTCATTTTGATGAGAACAGAATATGTAAGCCCTTTTACCATGCATTCATAAGGGCTCAGTTTTGGTTCTCCAACTGTATAAGAAATAAACTCTATAGTTGTTGTTCCATTATAGTCACTTATAGGAAAAACACTGTTCAGAGCTGCCTGAAGTCCCTCCTCAGCTCTTTCTTCTGGAGGAACATCTTTCTGAAGAAATCTTTCAAAAGATTTCTTTTGAAACTCAAGAAGATAAGGCACCTCCACAAGTGGAGGCACCTTACCAAAATTTATTCTCTCTCTTAAAGGTTTTATCATGGCTACCCTTCTCTCAAAATTATTTAATTTCTACCTGAGCACCTTCAGCTTCAAGTTTTGTTTTAATAGCTTCTGCTTCTTCTTTAGAAACTCCGGTTTTTACAGGCTTTGGAGCACCATCAACCAGATCCTTAGCTTCCTTAAGGCCAAGTCCTGTGAGTTCTCTTACAACTTTTATCACCTGAATTTTCTTATCACCAGCTGCTTTAAGAATTACATCAAAGCTTGTTTTTTCCTCTACTGCAGGTGCTGCCTGTGCTGCTGCAGGTGCTACAACTGGTGCTGCCACAGCAACAGGAGCTGTTGCTGTTACTCCATATCTTTCCTCAAACTCTTTAATAAACTGACTGAGTTCAATTATTGTGAGATTATCAAAAAACTGAAAAACCTCTTCTTTTGTTATTCCCATATTTCCCTCCTTTTTATTGAGCTTTTTTATTTTTCAATGCTTCCAGTAAATATAAAAGCTTAAGATTTACAGCTTTAAGTGCAGAAGCCATCTTTGAAAGTGGAGAAACCATTCCACCAGCAAGCATACTCATAAGAACATTCTTTGAAGGCAGTTTGGCTATCTGTTTAAGCTCCTCAGGTGAATATACTCTGCCTTCTACAACTCCCTGCTTGAGTTTTAACTTTTCATTCTTTTCAGAAAATTCAAGAGTCCTTTTTACAGCAACCACAGGATCATCATAACCGAATACAATACCAGTCGGTCCTCTTAGAGAATCTTTTAGGTTTTCCTTGAATGGAATATCTTTTAATGCTATCCAGAACAAAGAGTTTTTGCAAACCTTATACTCCGAGCCTGATTCCTTCATTGCCCGTCTTAACTCTGAAATCTCCGCAACTGTCAATCCCTGAAAATCTGTCAAAATCAACGATTTTGCCTTAGCCAGACGACTGACAAGCTCTTCAACCTTCTTTTCTTTTTTTTCTTTTATGCTTCTCAGATTCTACCTCCTTTCCCGGACAGCAGTGCTAACTTGAACTGTTACCATTAATCTCGGCAGGCAAATATTCATTAAGCCTTCCGGCACCTGCTGTCTCAGATTTTTTACCAACAGGCAAAGCCTGTTTTAAAGTTTTAATTTTGATATATCAATTTTTAATCCTGGGCCCATTGTAGAAGACAAAACAACCTTCTTTATGTATTTGCCTTTTGATGTCGGTGGTTTCGCCTTGATAACTGATTTTAAAACAGCTATAGCGTTCTCTATGAGCTTTTCTTTATCAAAAGAAATTTTGCCTATTGGGACATGAACAACACCACCTTTGTCTGTTCTATATTCAATCTTCCCTGCTTTTGCTTCTTTAACTGCCCTTGCTATGTCAAAAGTAACTGTGCCCAACTTAGGATTTGGCATGAGTCCTCTTGGCCCAAGAATCTTACCGAGTTTGCCAATCTGACTCATCATATCAGGCGTTGCAATGCTTCTGTCAAAATCAAGCCATCCTTGCTGTATCTTTTCAATAAGATCTTCTGCTCCCACATAATCCGCTCCTGCTTCTACAGCCTCCTTCTCTTTCTCACCCTTTGCAAAAACCAGAACTCTTACGGGTTTCCCTGTACCGTGTGGAAGAATAACCGTGCTACGGACTACCTGATCGGACTTTCTTGTATCCACGCCCAAATTTATAGCCATTTCAACTGTTTCATCAAATTTAACAAAGCTGCTGTCTTTGAGTATGTCAATTGCTTTATCAAGTGTGTATTCCCTTAATAAATCAATTTTTTCCTTAACTGCCGCAAGTTTTTTGCCCATGAAGTTTTACCCCCTTATTTCTATCCCCATGCTTTTTGCAGTACCAATAATCATCTTTACTGCTGCTTCAAGTGAGGTTGTATTCAGGTCAGGCATTTTTGTTTTTGCAATTTCCTCAACCTGCTTCATTGTCAGTGAACCAACTTTTTCCTTTCCTGTTGCTCCAGAACCCTTTATTATTCCTGCTGCTTTTTTAATAAGTTCTGATGTTGGAGGAGTTTTAAGAATAAATGTAAATGATCTGTCTTTGTAAATTGTTAATACAACAGGAACAAGGGTTTCCCCCATATTTTGAGTCTGAGCATTGAACTGTTTGCAGAATTCCATAATATTAATTCCATGAGGGCCAAGTGCGGGTCCAACAGGAGGTGCAGGATTTGCCTTGCCTGCTGGTATTACAAGTTTTACCTGTGCAACTACTTCTTTCTTTGCCATAATTTATTCCTCCATTTATACTTTCTCAATCTGTGAAAAACCAAGCTCTACAGGTGTCTGTCTGCCAAAGATACTTACCATAACTTTTACCCTTTCATGTTCAGGATCAACCTCATCTATATATCCTGTGAAATTTGTAAATGGCCCATCAGTAATTTTTACATTTTCTCCTTTTTCAAAATGAGTTTTTACCTGTGGAGCTTTCCCTTCCAGTTGCTGAAGTATCATTTCAACTTCTTCCTGAGGCACAGGAGCGGGTTTTTTGCCCCCCACAAATCCTGTCACCCTCTGGGTTGTTCTTATTAAATGCCATGTGTCTTCATTAAGTTCCATCTCAACCAAAATATATCCCGGATAAAACTTTTTTTCTGATTCCTTTTTCCTTTTTCCCTTTATTTCAATTATTTTTTCTGTTGGAATAAGTATTCTTGAAATTTGCTGGTTAAGTCCTTTAGTTTTAGCCCTTTCTTCTATTAAAGCCTTTACTTTTTCTTCAAATCCAGACATTGTATGAACAACATACCATTTTTTTGCCATTTTCTTACCTTATAAATGCAGTGATTATTCTTGAAAGAATAAAATCAACTATTCCAAGAAAAAAAGAAATTATAATTACTGTAATTATAACAACCCATGTTGAAGCAACAACTTCATGTTTTTTTGGATAGTTAACTTTTTTTGCCTCAATTTTTACTTCATCAAAAAAATTCTTAATTTTATTAAACAATTCTCACCTCAAATATAATTAACAGGCCAGGAGGGATTTGAACCCCCATCCCCCGGATTTGGAGTCCGGTGCTCTATCCGTTAGAGCTACTGGCCTATGCTTTTGTTTCCTTATGTAATGTATGCCTTCTACAATGTTTACAGTATTTTTTCAATTGTAACTTATCAGGAGTATTTTTTTTATTCTTTGTTGTGGAATAATTCTTATTTTTACACTCCGTGCATTGTAAAAGTATTATATCTCTCATATCTTACTCCAGCACCTCTGTAACAACACCAGCACCAACTGTCCTTCCACCCTCCCTTATCGCAAACCTCAGTCCCTCCTCCATTGCTATCGGAGCTATCAG